>ERZ1023263.26-NODE-26-length-75851-cov-17.971885_pt1 | contig 75851 bp, 66 predicted proteins | sample MGYA00380461_ERZ1023263 | MGnify/ENA primary metagenome ERZ1023263 (study PRJEB33173, sample SAMEA4830316) | metagenome | study: EMG produced TPA metagenomics assembly of the PRJEB25223 data set...
CATAAGCGTCTAGCAGTAGGAATCTCCCTCCTTTCAGGTGGGTGAGGATGTCAAAAATCAGAACAGCACGCTAAAATGCTCGGTGTTTACAGGAGAGTAAAATTCTTATGTCAGAAAAGAATCAGGTGGGCGTGCAATCTTTAGAGGTGGGTTTAACCGTGCTGGATGCGCTGATGACCTATCGTCATCCGGTCATGCTCAAAGATTTATCTGAAAAACTGGCCATGCATCCGGCCAAGGTGCACCGTTATATGGTCAGTCTGGTACGTATGAATTATGCCAAGCAGCTGGAAGATGGTCGTTATGCACTGGGCGATCAGGCTTATCGTTTTGGTCTGAGCTGTATCCAGCGCAGTGACAGTCTGCAGGCGGCACAGGCACAGATTAATGAACTGCACCGGCATTTGGATTGTGGATTGCAGATTAGCAAATGGACGACGCAAGGCCCACTGATTGTACAGTGGCTGGAGCCGAATCAGCCAGTTTCGGTAATTACCCGTGTCGGTTCGATCATGCCGATGCTGAATTCGGCCACCGGCCGGGCTTATGCTGCGTTTATGCCGGAAGCGCTGGTGCGACCTTTGCTGGAAAAAGAATGGCAGCAGCATCAGGCACAGCAGAAAGTGGTCTATCCGCAGAACTGGGATGAATTTTTAACTTTAAAACAGCAGATTCTAAGTGAAGGTGTGGCCACGGTCGCAGGCGATTTGCTGGCCGGAATTCATGCGATTTGTGTGCCGGTATTAAATCAGCACCATGAAATTGAATATGCGATTTCGGTGTTGGGCACTGCTTCGGATTTGCCGCTGGATATGCAGCATCCAAAAATCCAGTATTTAAGAGAGATGGCAGCACGTTTAAGCGCACAGTTACAGCCGATTTAAAATGGTAGGGGAATTCGCCAAGGCAGCTACGCGAGTTGCTTCATCTCGGTGAAGTGCTGAAGATAAAAAAGGAAGGAGATGCGCCTTCCTTTTTTATAGAGACGATGGTGTGCCCTGCGGGACTCGAACCCACGCCGGTCGCTTAGGAGGCAACTGCTCTATCCAGTTAAGCTAAGGGCACAAAACGCCCTTAATTTAGCTGAAAAAAAGCTGAAAAAAAAGTTATTACCGAAGTAATAACTTTTTCTTTTGTCAGTAAAAATAACTTAGCTGTTTTTTTGTTTTAGCAATTTAAACAGACCCCACATCAGCACAATCCAGACTGGAATCATATATACCGATTCGCTAAAGCCCTGGGTCCACATAATGTACAGGATGGTGGCAATAAACAGAAGCACAATCACGTTACCCACAGGCGACCACAATGCTGGGAAAGAGGTGGTTTGACCTGAGTTTTTCATGGCCTGAATAAACTTCAGGTGGGTCAGGGTAATCATGGCCCAGTTCAGTACCAAGGCACCGACCACAATATAAATCAGGTGACTTAAAGCATCTTCCGGTACAAAGTAGTTCAATAACACACAGCCGAAAATCAGCAGGGCAGAGAACAGCACCGCAGGAATTGGCACGCCTTGCTTGTTCACTTTTAGGAATACTTTTGGCGCATTGCCTTGTTGGGCCAGACCGAACAGCATCCGGCTATTGGCATACATACCACTGTTATAAACTGACAGCGCCGCAGTTAAAATAATAAAGTTCAGCAGATGCGCCGCCCAGCCAATGCCTAACTGACTGAAGATCATCACAAATGGACTTTTATCCAGACCGCCCAGTTCCAGCTGATTCCATGGCACTAACGACAGTAAAATCGTCAATGAACCAACATAGAAAATCAGGATACGGAACACCACCTGATTGATGGCTTTGGGAATGGTCTTTTTCGGATCCTGCGCTTCTGCTGCTGCCATACCAATTAGCTCGATCCCGCCAAAGGCAAACATCAGGAAGGCCAGCATGAAGAATAAGCCTTCAAAGCCGTGCGGGAAGAATCCGCCATGGCTCCAGAGGTTGCTAAATGAAGCAGTCGAGTTGGCATCTGCGGTCAACAGGAGGTACAGACCAAAAATGATCATCGATACTACTGCGGCCACTTTAATAATTGCCAGCCAGAATTCTGATTCCCCATAAAATTTTACATTGCCGAGGTTGATCAGGGTAATGACAATAAAGAAAAACAGGACCGAGGACCAGGCCGGAATATGCGGCCACCAGTAGTTAATATATTTGGCGACAGCGGTGAGTTCGGTCATGGCGACCAGAATATATAAAATCCAGTAATTCCAGCCGGCCAGGAAGCCAGGGAATTTCCCCCAATAGCGATAAGCAAAATGGCTGAAAGAACCTGCAACCGGTTCATGAACAATCATTTCGCCCAGTTGGCGCATAATTAAAAATGCAATCAAACCCCCAATCGCATAGCCTAAAATAATAGAGGGACCTGCGGATTGGATGACTTGAGCGGAACCTAAGAATAAGCCAGTACCAATCGCGCCGCCCATGGCGATGAGTTGGATATGACGGTTCTTTAAGCCACGCTGAAGTTGAGAAGACTCGTTGTTCAAAGTGTTCAGCCCGACAATGTATAATAAGTGGCTCGATTGTAATAGATAGTTGCAAATTAGCCTAGTAGATCACCAGTCGCTTCAGAACAGCTCATAAAATCGAAAAATAGTCATTTTGTTGAAACAATAATTGAATCAAGATATTAATTTTATTGGCTATATTTTTTTTAGGCTTGAAAATTTCAAGTCTACAGCCCAAGATTTGGGTAAATTTTATACTTAAGTCCAGTTCGCCTGATTTTTTAAGCAAAAGACGTTATCATTTAAAGCAAGCAAAAACCTTGCTTTGGATTATGTAATACAACGAAAAATCAAAGGATTAGATAAGAATGCGCTGCGCTCCACAAATTAAAATTGCAGCCACCTATATGCGTGGCGGTACTAGTAAAGGTGTCTTTTTCAAATTAGATGACTTACCAGTCGAAGCGCAAGTGCCTGGAAAAATTCGTGATCAGCTACTGCTACGGGTCATTGGCAGCCCGGACCCTTATGGCAAGCAGATTGATGGCATGGGCGGCGCCACTTCCAGTACCAGTAAAACCGTGATTCTGGCCAAAAGCAGCCAGCCGGAGCATGATGTCGATTATCTATTTGGTCAGGTGGCAATTGATCAGCCTTTTGTGGACTGGAGCGGTAACTGTGGCAACCTGACTGCTGCGGTGGGTGCCTTTGCCATCAGTCAGGGCTTGGTGGATGCCGATAAAATTCCGGAAAACGGTCTGTGTACCGTACGCATCTGGCAGAAAAATATTCAGAAAACCATTATCGCGCATGTGCCAATCACCAATGGTCAGGTGCAGGAAACCGGTGATTTTGAGCTGGATGGTGTGACTTTTCCGGCAGCAGAAGTACAAATTGAATTTTTAGATCCGGCCGATGATGGCGAAGAGGGCGGGGCTATGTTTCCGACTGGCAATGTGGTGGATACCTTTGTGGTACCAGATGTCGGGACTTTTCAGGCGACTTTTATTAATGCCGGTATTCCGACCATCTTTTTAAATGCCGATGAAATTGGCTATAGCGGTACCGAATTGCAGGATGACATTAATAGTAATCCGGAGGCGCTGGCGCGTTTTGAAAAAATCCGGGCCTATGGGGCCAAGCAGATGGGCTTGATTGATGATGTATCGGAAGCGGCAAAACGTCAGCATACCCCGAAAATTGCTTTTGTCGCGCGTCCACAGAGCTATACCGCATCAAGTGGTAAAAATATTCAGGCTGAAGATGTCGATTTGCTGGTGCGTGCCTTGTCGATGGGTAAACTGCACCATGCCATGATGGGCACTGCTGCGGTGGCCATTGGGACAGCCGCTGCCGTGCCGGGGAGCTTGGTGAATCTGGCTGCTGGTGGTGGCGAGCGTGAAGCGGTGCGTTTTGGTCATCCTTCTGGGACTTTACGCGTCGGCGCGCAAGCGGTGCAGGAAAACGGTCAGTGGCAGGTGAAAAAAGCGGTGATGAGCCGTAGTGCGCGGGTGCTGATGGAAGGCTGGGTACGTGTACCGGCCGAGGTGCTGGAATAACGCTGACTTGATTTTGCCTGAATTAATGAATTCGCCTCTATGTTCAATAGGGGCATTTTTTATGGATTGAGATCGAAAGCTGAAAAAAACTGAAATATCCGCTTGTCTGTAGTTAAGGCTTAAAAAAACTTAAATTAGAGGTACAATGCGGACAGGGGGTTGGCCAGTGACGGCTAACAATCTTATAGAACAACCAATTCGAGGCAAATGTGTCATCTCTCACTGACGTCCCTGTAACCGTGTTGACTGAAGCGCAACAACGTATCCAACAAGATTTATTGACAGCCTTAGACGCTTTTGCCATTCCTGAGCCTTTAAAAGGGGCGGTCTATCATGCAGTAATGCTGGGTGGAAAACGCGTGCGTCCGGCCTTGTGTTATGCCACAGCAGCCTTAAAACCGAATACCAATATGGCGGCAGTGCGCCGTGCAGCGGTGGCGATTGAGCTGATTCACTGCTATTCGCTGGCGCATGATGATTTGCCTTGTATGGACAATGATTTGCTGCGCCGTGGCCAGCCGACCTGTCATGCGGCTTTTGGTGAAGATACGGCACTGTTGGCCGGTGATATTTTGCAGTCAATGGCCTTTGAGGTATTGGGCAGCCGTTTGTTTGATCAGGGTGCGGCAGTAGATGCGACAATTGTGCTAAAGCAGATGCAGATTCTGGCGACCGCGTCTTCCAAGATGGTATGCGGACAGGTGCTAGATTTACAGGCCGAAGGCAAACAGGTTGATCAGGCTGCGTTAGAAACGATTCATCGCAATAAAACCGGTGCTTTAATTTCTGCGGCGATTATGATGGCTGCAGTAGCGATTTTTGAGGGTACCGATCGCGCGATTCCACAACTGCGCGAATATGGGCAGGTGATTGGTCTGGCCTTCCAGGTCCAGGATGATATTCTGGATATTATTTCTGATACTGAAGTGTTAGGAAAAACTGCCGGGAAGGATGAACAGGTGGAGAAATCGACCTATCCGGCATTGATGGGGCTGGAGCAGGCACAGGCTTATGCCACAGATTTGCATGATCAGGCTTTGCAGGCGCTAGACTATTTTGCTGAAGATGCCGCCGCATTAAGAGCCATTTCACAATTTTTATGGCAACGTAAAAGTTAATTAAAAAAGCGTGTTGTCAAAACACGCTTTTTTGTTTTATTCCTGGATTTTGGCATCCGGAGCAATCAGGGCTTTGCCTTTCTTAAGGCCTTCTAGCGCAGCTTGATTAAAGTCAAACAGCAGCTTATTGTCTTTGGCATCAATATTGTAACGGCTAATCAGTTTCTGGTCACCGTCCAGGGTATCCACCGTGTACTCATCAGCAATATTTAAAATACCATCGAGGTTAATACTGGCTGAGGCTTTGTCCTGACGGAACAGCTCGTAAATATCACGTAAATCGAAAATGGCATTGTTCGCGTCTGGATGTTTCTCAATATAATTTTCAATATGACGCATAATTAGCTGGGCAAAGAGAAAGTACTCAGGATGATGGGTAAATTTTAAGCTCATGTATGTACTCCTTATTATTGAAATTTATAGTTCTTCTTAGGAATACCATAAGCCTTCAGATTGATGAAGCCTTAAGCGCTTTAAATTGCAAAAATATACAAATCACGCCGGCATTCAGGCGCAGAATAAGATCATCATTTTAATTCGGTATAAATGAAGCCGAATACGGCTGGCAGGATTGGCCATTGCAAATTTAGTGATCAATAGCAGCGACTCACGCAAAATTTTGGAAAAATTAATAAATAAACATATCTTGATTTAGTAAAGCGATTATGGCCTGTAGGGGCCAACAGAATGGTGCTCTGGCATTTGTTTCGCGGAAAAATCATCCGAAAGACTAAGGCTTATAAGCTAGCAAGTGAAATCATAAATCAGGTACAATTGGCGGGATTAATTTTGTGTTTGGTGTATTTGAAGGCCAATACATACATTCTTTGTTAATAAATAGGCCTGCCAGGAGTTATCCCCGCATGAGTGCCATTACTCCATACGAATGGGCAATTATTGCCTTCGTGATCGGCGTTACATTTTTATGCGTCTTTATGCTCACTGTCCCGTTACTCCTAGGGGGTAAATCATGGGGCCGTGCCAAGCAGGAGCAGTTTGAGTCAGGTGTTGTGAGTGCAGGTGGTGCACGCATTCGCTTGTCTGCCAAGTTCTATTTAGTTGCGATTTTCTTCGTTGTGTTCGACTTAGAAGCCCTCTATCTCTACGCATGGGCAGCTTCTGTTCGTGAAGTAGGCTGGGTTGGTTTTGCAACTGCTGCTGTATTTATTTTAGTTTTACTCGTTGGTTTGATTTACGAACTGTCAACTGGTGCACTGAACTGGGCTCCATCTGACAAGCGTAAAGCTGCAGGGATTAAACCTAAAATCGGTTCACCAAATATGGATCTTGCAGAAATTACCCGCTTTAACTCAATTGAAGAGCTGGTAATCGACCCTACTGGTCAAATTCCTGCTCAATCTGCTGGTCATGTGAAAAAATCACAGGCTATATCATCTGATAAGGAGTAACTCGGGATGAAATATACCTTAACCCGTGCGAATCCGGATGCTGATCAATATCCACTTCAGGAGCGCCAGATCGTTACCGATCCGCTTGAAGAAGAAGTGAATAAAAATGTGTTCATGACTCGTTTAGAAGACTTGGCACATACAGCAGTAAACTGGGGGCGTAAGAACTCAGTTTGGCCGTTTAACTTTGGTACATCTTGCTGCTACGTAGAGTATGCAACGACTTTAACCGGCGTGCATGACTTGTCACGTTTTGGTGCCGAGGTTATTCGTGCTTCACCTCGTCAGGCCGACCTCATGATTGTCGCCGGTACCTGTTTCGTGAAAATGGCCCCAGTAATCCAGCGTTTGTACGAGCAAATGCTTGAGCCAAAATGGGTCATCTCAATGGGTGCATGTGCAAACTCAGGCGGTATGTACGATATTTATTCGGTTGTACAAGGTGTGGATAAAATCATTCCTGTCGATGTGTATATCCCAGGTTGCCCACCACGTCCTGAAGCCTTAATTCAGGCATTAATGTTGTTGCAAGACCAAATTCAATTAGAGCGCCGTCCGCTGTCTGCGGTGATTGGTGATGATCTTAAGCCAGTGTATAAGCCAAAGATGATGCCAGAACGTGACCGTAAGCAAGCACAGCGTATTGCGGTGAAAAACCTGCGCTCTATGGATGAAATTAAATAATTTAAGCGACAAAATCGTGGTGCACCCGTTATGGGTGTAGTTGTCGTTTAGGTTGACTGAATTTGTATTAAATAGGAAGCCAAGCCAATGGCTGAAACTGACATTGCTATGCCAGAATCAACAGCAGTTGATTCCCGCCCAGCATTTGCAATTGTAGAAGAGCTCAAAACCAAATTTGGTGAGAACTTCTATGTGCAAACGACTTTTGAAGATTTTCCAACGGTCTGGGTTGAGCGCGCACGCGTACAAGAAGTCTTGATGTTCTTGCGTACAGTGTCACGTCCATACGTGATGCTGTTTGACCTGTCTGCGGTAGATGAGCGTTTACGTACGCACCGCGACGGATTGCCTGCATCTGACTTTACCGTGTTCTATCACCTGTTGTCGTTAGAACGTAACAGCGATATCCGTGTCAAAGTTGCGCTAAATGAGAACGATCTGAATATTCCGACTGCGACCAATATCTGGCCAAATGCCAACTGGTACGAGCGTGAAGCTTACGATATGTTCGGCATTAACTTCGAAGGGCATCCAATGCTCCGTCGTATCTTGCTGCCAACCTATTGGGAAGGTCACCCGCTGCGCAAGGAATATTCTGCACGTGCCACTGAATATACCCCGTATATGCAGAACCAGGCCAAGCAGGATTTTGAACAGGAACACTTGCGTTTTGTACCGGAAGACTGGGGTCTGACCCGCGGTAACGAAGACGAAGACTTCATGTTCCTGAACTTGGGTCCTAACCACCCATCTGCGCACGGTGCGTTCCGTGTCATCTTGCAGCTGGATGGTGAAGAAGTAAAAGACTGTGTACCCGACATCGGCTATCACCACCGTGGTGTAGAGAAAATGGCTGAGCGTCAAACCTGGCACTCATTTATTCCGTATACCGACCGTGTCGACTACCTCGGTGGTTGTGCGCAAAACATGCCGTATGTGATGGGTGTGGAGCAGCTGGCCGGTATTCAGGTGCCAGAGCGTGCACAATGTATCCGTGTGATGATGTCGGAACTGTTCCGTATCAATAACCACTTGCTTTATATCGGTACAGCAATTCAGGATGCCGGCGGTATGACCCCAGTATTCTATATGTTCGCCGACCGTCAGAAGATTTATGACGCGATTGAAGCCATTACTGGTTACCGTATGCACCCAGCCTGGTTCCGTATTGGCGGTACCGCGCATGACCTTCCAAACAACTGGCAGCACCTGATCCGTGAGATTCTGGAGTGGATGCCAAAACGTCTGAAGGAATACCACACTGCAGCGCTGAAAAACTCGGTGTTTGAAGGCCGTACCCGCAATGTTGCTCAGTACGATGCAAAATCTGCATTGGCCTGGGGTGTGACAGGTACCGGTTTACGTGCCACAGGTATTGACTTTGACGTACGTAAATACCGTCCATACAGCGGCTATGAAAACTATGACTTCGAAGTGCCGGTGGAGTATGAAGGCGATGCCTATGCACGTGTCATCGTTCACTACCGCGAAATCGAACAGTCTTTAAAAATCATCAAGCAGTGCTTGGATAACATGCCATCTGGTCCATATAAAGCGGATCATCCTCTGGCTGTTCCACCACCAAAAGACAAGACATTACAAGATATTGAAACCCTGATTACGCACTTCTTGAGCGTGTCTTGGGGGCCTGTCATGCCGGCAGGTGAAGCATCTGTAATGGCAGAAGTGGTGAAAGGGGCGTCGAACTACTACTTGACTTCAGACAAGTCAACCATGAGTTATCGTACCCGTATCCGTACACCAACCTTCACACACTTACAGCAAATTCCTTCGGTGATTAACGGCAGTCTGGTCTCTGACTTGATTATTTATTTAGCGACAATTGATGTCGTAATGGCTGACGTGGATCGCTAAGGGGTAAACGCATTATGATGATTTTGACTGATAAAAAGCCACGTGTGAATGTTGAAGGGATTTTAACTGCGGATGAAATCCACGAAATCGAACATCACATTGGTCACTATCCGTACCCACGTGCAGCATCTCTGGATGCACTGAAGTGTGTACAACGCCGTAATGGCTGGATTGATGACGCACAGCTCAATGCGATTGCTCAACTGCTTTCAATCAGTGTTGCTGATTTAGAAGGGGTAGCAACGTTCTATAACCGTATTTACCGTCAACCGGTAGGTCGTCACGTTATTCTTTTGTGTGACTCTATCGCGTGCTTCTTGATGGGGGCGGAAACTTTGGCAGAAGCGTTCCAGCGCGAGCTTGGTATTCAGTTTGGTCAAACGACTGCAGATGGTCGTTTCACTTTGCTGCCAATCTGCTGTCTGGGCAACTGTGACAAAGGTCCAACGTTAATGATTGATGAAGATACTCACGGTCTGGTTGAAGTGACATCAATTAAACAGTTATTGGAGAAGTATGTATGAATACCGAACCAAAACCAATTTATGGCGACGGTAACCCAGAAACTCATCCATTAACTTGGCGTTTGAGTAAACAAGAGCATGTTCGTAATGCAGATGATTACGAAGCGCTTGATGGTTATGCCGGCTTCAAAAAAGCCATTAGCATGACACCGGCTGAAGTGCTGGATGTGGTGAAAGCTGCAACCGTTAAAGGTCGTGGTGGTGCAGGCTTCCCGGCAGGCATCAAATGGTCGCTGATGGCGCCAAATGACAATTCAGGTCCACGTTACCTGATCTGTAATGCCGACGAAATGGAACCGGGTACCTTCAAAGACCGCTTGTTGATGGAAAAACTTCCACATCAATTGATTGAAGGTATGCTGATTGCGGCATATACACTGGAAGCGACTCACGGCTATATCTTTATCCGTGGTGAGTACATCGAAGCTGCACAATACTTAAATGAAGCAATTGAGCAGATTCGTGCCAAAGGTTACCTGGGCGACAACATCCTGGGTTCTGGCTGGAACTTCGAGCTGTATGTACATACCGGCGCGGGCCGTTATATCTGTGGTGAAGAAACCGCACTGATTAACTCGCTGGAAGGTCGCCGTGCCAATCCGCGTACCAAACCGCCATTCCCGCAAGTTGCAGGGGCGTGGGGTCGTCCTACGATTGTTAACAACGTAGAAACCTACAACAACTTGCCAGCTATTTTGTTACGTGGTCCTGAGTGGTACATCAACCTGTCTGCGGGTAAATCTAAAGATCCAGGTACGAAAATTTACGGTGCATCAGGTAAGGTGAAATTCCCGGGTCTTTGGGAACTGCCTTTTGGTACCACTGCACGTGAAGTGATTGAAGAACATGCCGGTGGTATGCGTGACGGCCTGAAGCTGAAAGCATGGTTACCAGGTGGTGCATCAACAGACTTCCTGGCTGCTGAGCACATTGACCTGCCAATGGATGCGGAAAGCATTATGAAAGCGGGTTCACGTTTAGGTACCTGTCTGCTGATGGTGGTCGATGAAACCCAATGTATGGTTTCAGCAACCCGTAACTTAGAAGAATTCTTTGCGCGTGAATCATGTGGCTGGTGTACACCTTGCCGTGATGGTTTACCGTGGGCGGTGAAAGCACTGAAAGCACTCGAAGATGGTACGGGTACGAAAGAAGACATCGATCACTTACAGGAACTGACCCGTAAGCTTTGGATTGGTAAAACTTTCTGTGCACACGCACCAGGTGCGATGGAACCGTTAATGGGCGCACTCAAATATTTCCGTGGCGAGTTTGAAGCGAAAGTGGTGAATGCCGCAGCTCAGACCAGCAACGTAGAACAAGCTTAAGGAATTCGACTATGGCTACAATTCATGTCGATGGAAAATCGTATGAAGTCAACGGCTCAGAAAACTTGCTGCAAGCTTGTTTAAGCCTTGGCATCGACATCCCATATTTTTGTTGGCATCCATCCTTAGGTTCTGTCGGTTCTTGCCGTCAATGTGCTGTGACGCAATACGCGAATCCTGAAGATACGCGTGGTCGTCTGGTCATGTCATGTATGACGCCTGCTGCTGACAATACCTACATCTCGATTGAAGACAAAGAAGCAAAAGATTTCCGTGCTTCTGTTGTTGAATTCTTGATGACCAACCACCCGCACGACTGTCCGGTCTGTGAAGAAGGTGGTCACTGTCATTTACAGGATATGACTGTAATGACGCAACACGACCGTCGTCGTTACCGTTTCACCAAGCGTACGCATTACAACCAGGAACTGGGTTCGTTTATTGCGCACGAGATGAACCGCTGTATCGCCTGTTACCGTTGTGTGCGTTACTACAAGGACTATGCTGGCGGTACCGACTTTGGCGTGTATGCCAACGCATCACGTGTGTACTTTGGTCGTCCAGAATCAGGGACTTTAGAATCTGAATTCTCGGGTAACCTGACTGAAGTCTGCCCAACAGGTGTATTCACCGACAAAACTCACTCTGCGCGCTACAACCGTAAGTGGGACATGCAGTATGCGCCTAGCGTATGCCAAGGCTGTTCTTCAGGCTGTAACATTTCTCCGGGTGAGCGTTATGGTGAGCTGCGTCGTGTAGAAAACCGTTTCAACGGTGAAGTAAACCAGTACTTCCTGTGTGACAAAGGCCGTTTCGGTACCGGTTATGTAAACCGTGAAGATCGTCCGCGTCAGCCACAATTCCGTGATGGTCAAAATGTCACGACTGTGTCTGTCGATCAGGCATTAGACACCGTGATTGAGAATCTTCAAGGCAAAAAAGTGCTGGGGATTGGCTCACCACGTGCCTCGCTTGAATCGAACTTTGCACTGCGCGAACTGGTTGGTCAGGACAACTACTCAACCGGTATGTCGCAAAAAGAGCAAAGCCTAGTGGAACTGGCGGCATCAATCATGCAAACCGAAGGTGTTTACAACCCGGGCATGCGTGAAATTGAAAGCTATGACGCGGTGTTAATTCTGGGTGAAGATCTGACACAAACTGCACCACGTATGGCTTTATCTGTTCGTCAAGCAGCGAAAAACAAAGCCAAAGAAATGGCGGCAGAGCGTCGTACTCAAGAATGGCTGGCTGAACCGGTACAACGTATTGCGCAAGATGCAAAATCTCCGATTTACATTCTGGCTGCAACTCAAACCCGTCTTGCTGACGTGGCAACTGGTGAAGTGGTTGCATCTCCAAATGACATCGCGCGTTTAGGCTTTGCCATTGCCGCTGGCGTAAAAGGCGAAGTGATTACCGGTTTAGATGACGATGCCAAAGCATTTGCGCAAACCATCGCAGATACCTTAAAAGCGGCGAAGAAGCCTTTAATCATCTCTGGTACAAGCTTACAAGACGCTGCCATCATGGAAGCTGCTGCACAAGTGGCGCAGAATCTGGGTAATGCAGGCTTAACATTGACTGTTCCTGAAGTGAACTCAATGGGCTTGGCGATCTTTGGTGGTCAGAGCTTGGAGCAAGCCTTTGCACAAGACTATGACACTGTGATTGTGGTGGAAAATGACCTTTACCGTCGTTTACCAGCGGCTCAGGTCGATGCTGCACTTGCAGGTAAAGACATTATTGTGCTGGACCACTCTGAAACTGCGACTGTGGCGAAAGCAGACATCGTACTTTCAGCAGCAAGCTTCGCTGAAGGTGATGGTACTGTGGTATCGCAAGAAGGCCGTGCACAGCGTTTCTATCAAGTGTATGACCCAAGCTACTACAAGCCGGAACTGGCGATTAAAGAATCTTGGCGCTGGTTACATGCCCTTGAAACTGGCATGAAAGGTAAAGCGATTTCATGGACCTTGCTGGATGATGTGATCGAGTCTGTAGCGAAAAACGTACCGGCATTAGAAGGTATTTTAGACGTTGCACCAGATGCGGGCTTCCGTGTCCATGGTCTGAAAGTGGCACGTGAACCACGTCGTTACTCAGGCCGTACTGCCATTCGTGCACCGCTTTCGATTCACGAACCAAAACAGCCGACCGATGTCGATTCTGCATTAACTTTCTCGATGGAAGGTTATGTCGGTAATCAGACGCCATCTGCACTGGTGCCATTTGCGTGGTCTGCAGGCTGGAACTCGCCACAGGCCTGGAACAAATTCCAGGACAACGTGGGCGGTCACTTAAAAGGTGGTGATTCAGGCGTACGTTTATTCGACCGTTTACCAAAACGTCCAGCACGTAGCTTCGTAGCACCAAGCCCTGTATTGGCCAATCCGGACAGTTTCCGTTTGGTGCCAATGCATCATATTTTTGCGTCAGGTGAATTCACCATTAAAACACCAGCGATGGAATCACGTATTCCTGAAGCCATGTTTGCCGTGGGTGAACAGGATGCAAGCCGTTTGAACCTGAAAGATGGTCAGAAGATCACTGTGAAAGCAGGCGAGACTTCAATTGTTCTTCCAGTTCAAGTGATTGAATATTTACCTACAGGTTATATTGGTTACCCAATTGGTCTAGCACCGACGGTATCTCTTGCTGAGCCTGTGTCAGTCGCGGTAGGAGTATAATTCATGGAACAAGAATTAATGCGTCAAACACCGCTTTGGGCTGAGAACTGGCCAATTGCCTATTCAGTCATTCAAGCGATTGTGATCTTGCTGGTTGTGGTACTGGTTGCAGCATTAATGTCATTTATCGAGCGTCGTCTGCTCGGTTTATGGCAAGACCGTTATGGTCCGAACCGTGTAGGTCCGGGCGGTATGTTCCAGATTGTCGCCGACATGCTGAAAATCATGTTCAAAGAAGACTGGACACCAAAATTCGCTGACAAGCTGACTTTCCGTATGGCACCTGCAGTTGCAATGGCAACTGCGGTACTGTCGTTCATGGTTATTCCTGTATCACCGTATTTAGGTGTGGCAGACATGAGCATCGGCCTGCTGTTCTTTATGGCAATGGCGGGTATTGCAGTCTATGCGGTTCTGTTTGGTGGCTGGTCATCAAATAACAAATATGCATTGCTGGGTGGTCTACGTTCTGCAGCGCAAACCATTTCTTATGAAGTGTTCCTGGGTATTTCCCTGATGGGTGTGGTGGCAATTGCCGGCTCATTCAACATGCGTGAAATTGTAGAAGCACAGCAAGACGTCTGGTTTGTAATTCCTCAGTTCTTGGGCTTCTTGATTTTCGTGGTTGCAGGTGTTGCGGTAACGCACCGTCACCCGTTTGACCAACCAGAAGCAGAACAGGAATTGGCAGAAGGTTATCACGTTGAATACGGCGGTATGAAATGGGGGATGTTCTTCGTTGCGGAATACGTCAACGTGGTGCTGATCTCTGCGCTGATCGTGACGTTATTCTTCGGTGGCTGGTTAGCGCCATTCGGTCTTGATTTCTTACCTCCAGCATTCTGGTTCATTATCAAAACAGCATTCTTTGTAATGATGTTCGTTCTGGCACGCGGTTCTTTAATGCGTCCACGTTATGACCAGGTAATGAACTTTGGCTGGAAAATTTGCTTGCCATTAGCGTTGGTGAACCTGCTGGTTACTGGCGCGGTTATCTTGTGGTAAGGGCAGGGAGAACAAAATGTATAAGTTTCTAGCTGGATTTGGGTCAATCGTGCGCTCGTTGTGGATGGTGTTCAGCCACGCAACCCGCAAACGTGACACCATTTTATATCCGGAAGTGCCAGCCGAAGAAATCGTACCACCGCGTTTCCGTGGTCGTATCGTGCTTACACGTGACCCAGATGGCGAAGAGCGCTGTGTTGCCTGTAACCTGTGTGCCGTTGCGTGTCCAGTGGGCTGTATTTCACTGCAAAAAGCAGAGCAGGAAGATGGTCGTTGGTATCCGGAATTTTTCCGTATCAACTTCTCTCGCTGTATCTTCTGCGGTATGTGTGAAGAAGCCTGCCCGACAACTGCAATTCAGCTGACACCAGACTTTGAATTGGGTGAATATGTTCGTCAGGACCTGGTCTATGAAAAAGAACACTTGCTGATTTCAGGTCCGGGTAAATATCCTGACTATAACTTCTACCGTGTAACCGGTATGGCAGTTACAGGTAAAGACAAAGGTCAAGCACAAAAAGAAAGTGCACCTGTTGATGTACGGAGTCTATTACCATGATGTGGCCGTTTTATTTGATGGCACTCGTGGCCATTATCTCTACTGTTCGTGTTGTCACCAACACGAACCCAGTACATGCGTTACTGAGCTTGATCGTGTCATTACTTGCTGTTGCAGGGATGTTCATGATTGTGGGTGCACCGTTTGCCGGTGCCCTGGAAATTATTGTGTATGCCGGCGCGATCATGGTGTTATTCGTGTTCGTGGTGATGATGTTGAACTTGGGTCAGCAAACTGTTGAACAAGAGAGCAAATGGCTCAACTCATCTGCATGGGCATATCCAGCATTAATGAGCTTCCTGATGGGTCTGGTTCTGGTATGGATGCTTGCATCGGATTACTCCAGCACGCCAGCTGTCATGGGAACCGAAATTGTTGGTCCTAAAGAAGTCGGTCAAGCACTCTTTACTCACTATTTATTATTGGTTGAAGTTGCCGCGATGTTATTGCTAGCAGCCCTGGTTGCAGCATTCCACTTAGGTAAACGTGAACCAGGTGCAGAAGAGGAAAAACAATAATGGGCAACATCCCTTTAGAACATGGTTTGATCGTTGCAACCATTCTTTTTGCACTGGGTTTTTACGGTGTAATGGTGCGACGCAACCTGTTATTCATTTTAATGAGCCTTGAAATCATGATGAACGCTGCGGCACTGGCGTTTGTTCTGGCGGGTAGTGCCTGGGTACAACCAGATGGCCAGATCATGTTCATCTTGATTCTGACGCTGGCTGCGGCAGAGGCATGTATCGGTCTTGCGATCGTCCTTCAGTTCTATCATCGCTTCCATCACCTGGATGTGGATGCTGCTAGTGAGATGCGCGGATGAGTTATTTATATTTAACAATTTTGTTCCCGCTAATCGGTTTTATTTTATTAGCGGCAGGGCGTCACAATCTTCCTGAGAAAGTTGCGGCGATTATCGGGGTAGGGGCAGTTGGTCTATCGGCATTATTTGCCCTGATTGCCGGCCTTGACTTTGTCAATAACGGTAAAGAACTTTACGTTCAGCATTTGTGGACGTGGTTTAGCGTGGGTGATTTTGCCCCAGGCATCAGCTTGCAGCTTGACGGCTTATCGTTGCTGATGATGGGCATGATTACCGGTGTTGGTTTCCTGATTCACATCTTCGCATCTTGGTATATGCGTGGTGAGGAAGACTTTGCACGTTTCTTCTCTTACTTCAACCTGTTCGTAGCCAGCATGTTACTGCTGGTACTGGGCGATAACCTGGCGTTATTGTTCTTGGGTTGGGAAGGTGTAGGTCTGTGTTCTTACCTGTTAATCGGTTATTACTACCAGAACCCGGCCAACGGTTTTGCTGCCATTAAAGCATTTACCGTAACGCGTGTGGGTGACGTATTCCTGCTGATTGCACTGTTCTTGCTGTACCAACAGTTCGGTACCCTGAATACACAGTATATCGTTGAGAATGCTGCTGCGGTTATGACCCAAAGCTCATCAATTACCATCTGGACTGCCTTAATGTTGTTCTTGGGTGCTGCTGGTAAATCTGCGCAAATCCCGTTACAAACCTGGTTGGCAGATGCGATGGCAGGTCCGACGCCAGTATCTGCGTTAATCCACGCGGCAACCATGGTGACTGCGGGTGTTTATCTATGCTGCCGTATGTTCAGCGTATTTGAACTTGCACCAGAAGTGATGATCTTCATTTCTATTACCGGTGCGGTAACCTTGCTGGTGGCTGGTTTTGCAGCGCTGGTTCAAACCGACATCAAACGTATTCTGGCTTACTCAACCATGAGTCAGCTCGGTTATATGTTTATGGCCGTAGGTGCTGAAGCGTACCAGGCGGGTCTGTTCCACATGCTGACTCACGCATTCTTCAAGGCATTATTATTCTTGTCTTCAGGTGCGGTGATTCTGGCTTACCATCATGAACAAAACATCTTCAAGATGGGTGGTCTGTTCTACAAGAACAAATTCCTGTTTGCATGTTTCGCGATTGGTGGCGGTGCCTTGGCAGCCATTCCATTCCTGACCATCGGCTTCTTCTCTAAAGATGCGATTCTGGCCGCGGTGTGGACACAAAGCCATTTAGCTGGCGTACCAGTCTTCAATACACTGTATTGGGTGGGTGTTGCAGGTGCGTTCTTAACGTCTATTTATACTTTCCGTTTAATCTGGGTAGTATTCTTCGGCAAAGAAAACACGCCTTATCATGAAATCAAAGGCATTACTTACTGGGCTCCACTGGCAATTCTGGCAGTGCTTTCAACGGGTCTGGCGATTGTGCTGAAAGCACCAGTGATGAGCATTCTGGATGCTGCACAAATTCCAGCCTTCATTATTCCTGAAGCGCTTGAAGCCGGTGCACATGGTGCTGAATACATCGCGATTGGGGTTGCTTTGGCAGGTCTTGCTGTTGGCGTGGTGCTGTTTGCGTTTGCTTACAATGCCGTGAAAGGCTTTGCTCAGACTTCTCTGGGGTCAGGTCTGGCCAATATCTGCCGTAATGCACTTGGTTTCGATGCGTTGTATGACATCGTATTCGTGAAGCCTTACCTGCTTATCGCTAAAATTTTAGGTCGCGATCCGATTGATGGCTTGTGGCTGGTGCTTCCTGCAATTGTTAAAGCAGGCAACAGCTTTACCAGTTCACGTCAAACCGGTTCATTGCGCGAATACGCCTCTAGTATGGCCCTCGGTGTTGTTGTTTTACTGCTGGTCGTGGTCGTGACTCAGGTCGTGGGGAAATAAGATGGAAGCTCCAAACAATATCATTTTACCCGCACTGATCCTCGTTCCGTTCATTGCAGGTTTTATTTGTTGGATCGTCGACAAGCTCGACGACAAACTGCCGCGCTATATTGCGCTGGTGGGTATGCTGGTAACGCTGGGTCTGACCCTGGCGTTATGGCAATCAGGTACGTATCAATATGAATTGGGTGCACAGGTTCCAAGCTGGGCTGCCCAATTCCAGTTGCCTTGGATTCAAACCCTGGGCATTAACATTCACCTGGCGGTAGATGGCTTATCATTACTCATGGTTGGCCTGACAGCGCTGCTGGGTATTTTGGCCGTCGGCTGTTCTTGGGGTGAAATCCAGAAGAACGTAGGCTTCTTCCACCTGAACCTGTTATGGTCTTTAGGTGGCGTAATTGGTGTATTCCTGGCGATTGACCTGTTCCTGTTCTTCTTCTTCTGGGAGATGATGCTGGTTCCAATCTACTTCCTGATTGCGCTTTGGGGGCATAAAGGGGCAGATGGTAAATCGCGTGTTTACGCAGCAACCAAGTTCTTCATCTATACACAGGTTGCAGGTCTGATCATGCTGATCGGTATCCTGGGGCTGGTGATTTACGGTTACATGCTGTCAGGTACCATCTCGTTCAACTACCACTATCTGTTAGCGGTGGCGAATACACTTGATGCACAATTACCGGCAGTGGCTTATGCCTTCATGATCTGTATGTTCATCGGCTTTGCGGTAAAACTTCCAGTTTTCCCGTTACACGGCTGGTTACCAGATGCCCACGCACAGGCACCAACAGCGGGTTCTGTTGACCTTGCAGGTATCTTGATTAAGACTGCAGCGTACGGTTTACTCCGTTTCGTGATTCCATTCTTCCCGGCGGCTTCTGCACAGTTTGCAGACATCGCGATTATTTTCGGTTTAATTGGTATTTTCTACGGCGCTTGGTGTGCCTTCCAGCAAACCGATATGAAACGCCTGTTGGCTTATACCTCTATTTCGCACATGGGCTTTGTGTTACTGGCGATTTACGCAGGTAATATCCTGACTTACCAAGGCTTAATGATCATGATGCTGGCACATGGCTTGTCATCTGCTGCATTGTTCATTATGTGTGGTCAGGTTTATGAACGTGTGCATACCCGTGACATGCGTCTGATGGGTGGTATTCGTGGTCAATTCCCGTATCTGGCCTTCTTCCTGATGTTCTTCGTGGCAGCATTGGTCGGTATCCCGGGTCTGGGTAACTTTATTGGTGAATTCCTGATTCTGATGGGTTCATTCAACCAGTTCCCTGTATTTACAATCATTGCTGCAGTGAGTCTGGTGTTTGCAGGTCTTTATGGTCTGATCCTGATTCACAAAGCATTATTTGGTACACCAAACGAAGAGCAAAAACAGCATTACAGCAATCCGTTAAAAGATCTGGATGCGCGTGAAATTGTGATTCTGTTAATTTGTGCCGTTGGTCTGTTATGGCTTGGTCTGTATCCACAAAGCTTCCTTGATATTTCCAATTCAAGCATGGCGTGGTTAGCAAACAGCTACATTCCAGTTCAAGAGCTAGTTGAAGTGACCGAACAGGTAAGCACTCAACTCGAAAATGTGGAGATCCAATAAGTCATGAACTTCACAATGTCATTTTCCGAGCTTATGCCATTAGCTCCTGTGATGATCGTGGCTTTAACTGCGATCGTCGTGATGATTCTCACCGCAATCAAGCGTAACCATAACCTGATTGCGACAGCATCTGTAGTGGGCTTAAACCTTGCTGCAGCGTATATTCTGCTCTCATTATTCGGTGGTGCTTTTGCACCAGCGAATGTCATGGGCATGTTTATGATTGATCAGTTCACACTGGTTTATCAGTTACTGATCCTGGTTGCTGCACTGGCTTGCTGTACCTTGTCACATGCTTATATTGAAAGCTATAAAGACAATCGTGAAGAGCTGTACATCCTGATGTTGTCCTCAGTTGCAGGCGCAATGCTCATGGTGGCAAGCTCGCACTATGCTTCATTCTTCATCAGCCTGGAATTGATGTCGATTCCGGTGTATGGCTTGTTAGCCTATACGCATCAGCGCTCGAAGTCTTTAGAAGCAGGGGTGAAATACCTGGTACTTTCAGCAACCGCATCTGCGATGTTGCTGATGGGTATGGCGTATATTTATGCCTACACCGGTTCACTGTCATTCTATGACTCTGTACAGGCGCTTATGCAGAACCTGCACCAGCCACTGGTCATTTTAGGTATTGCCTTAATTATCTTTGCGGTTGCATTCAAACTGTCTTTGGCACCATTCCACAAATGGACACCAGATGTGTATGCGGGTGCACCAGCACCAATCGCGACCTTCCTGGCGACGGCTGCCAAAGTGGCGACCATTGGTATGTTCGTACGTTATTTGCTGACTTCAGGTGCCATCCTGCAAGAATCAGTTATTACACTGCTGACCATTATTGCCGTGCTGTCGATTGTTGTCGGTAACTTCCTGGCGGTACGCCAAGTGAACCTGAAGCGTGTTTTGGCATACTCTTCAATCGCACACTTCGGTTATCTGCTGATCGGTCTGATCAGTCTGACTTATGCCAGCTTGGGTAATGTGACTGTTTATGTAATTACCTATGTATTAACCACGATTGGTGCTTTCGGTGCCGTAGCGTTAATGTCGAGTCCATATAACAACACTTCAGAAGCAGAAAGTCTGGCTGAATACCGTGGTCTGTTCTGGCGTCGTCCAGTGCTGACTGCTGTATTAACCGTGATGATGCTGTCTCTGGCCGGTATTCCACTGACTGCAGGCTTTATTGGTAAGTTCCTGATTGTCATGGCTGCGGTAACAACCCAGCACTGGTTCCTGGCAGCGATGATTATTGTCGGTTCGGGTATTGGTCTGTATTACTATTTACGTGTGATGGTGGTGATGTATATGACTCCGCCAGAAACACCAAAAATGGATGCAGTCGATCACTGGGGTCAACGCGTTGGCGGGATCATGGTTCTGCTGGCTGCACTGGCGGTATTGGTGATTGGTGTTTATCCGGATCCAATTATCCAGATGGCACTTGAAGCCGAGATTTTATCTCCAATTCACTTCATGCTGTCTCAGCAATAATCTTGAAAAAGAGAATTGTCTAGCAAAAAGCCCTCAATATTTGAGGGCTTTTTTGTTTTTATCAGGGTCAAAAAATGATTATAATAGACGGAATTTTATCTTAACCTTTTAGGTGTTCTCCCGTGGCTATCCATGAAATTCGTCATCCGCTCATTCGTCATAAACTCGGTTTACTGCGTCGTGCAGATATCAGCACTAAAAACTTCCGCGAGCTGGCGCAAGAAGTGACCATGCTGTTGACCTATGAGGCGACCAAAGATTTGCCAATGGTCGAGCATGAAATTGACGGCTGGAATGGTGCGGTCACGGTAGACCGTATTGCCGGAAAAAAAATTACGGTGGTACCAATTTTACGTGCCGGTATTGGCATGCTGGATGGTTTCCTGAACCTGATTCCAAGCGCCAAAGTGTCTGTACTGGGCTTAGAGCGTGATGAAGAAACGCTGGAAGCACGTACCTACTACAAAAAACTGGTACCGGATGTACAAAACCGTATTGCCATGATCATTGACCCAATGTTGGCCACCGGTTCATCTTTAGTGGCGGCGATTGATGTGTTAAAAGCCAGCGGCTGTAAAGATATTCGCGTGATGGTGCTGGTGGCTGCGCCAGAAGGCATTCAGCGTGTAGAAGCAGCGCATCCGGATGTGGTAATTTTCACTGCCTCTGTGGATCAGGGCCTGAATGAAAATGGCTATATCGTACCGGGCCTGGGTGATGCCGGTGACAAAATTTTCGGTTCCGTGCAAAAAGACTGATTTTGCCAGTGAACAGAGAAGGGGCTTTTATAGCCTCTTTTTTATATACTAAGCTTGAAGCGCAAAAGGGGGACAGGTCGATGAGCAACGAACAATATCAGGGTAAAGTTAAGCAATACAACGCAGACAAGGGTTACGGCTTTATTGCCTGTCCGGAAGGCGAAGTGTTTTTTCATATTTCCGATTTCCCGGCCGATGGGATAGAACCGAAGCGAAATGACCGGGTGAAATTTAATGTGGTCAAAAACGGCAACAAGTTTAAAGCAGTGAAAATTGAGCGGGTTGAAGACCAGTCGGCCAAAGCCAAAAAATCCAAAGTGGCCGCCCATAACCAGTCGATTACTTCTTCCCTGCTGTCCAATTTCCGACGTTAGTACTGAGGTAGAATTTATATATTCTGCTTAAGTCGAGTATAAGAATAGAAAAGAGGCTTTTTAGCTTCTTTTTTATTACAATTATTAAAAATATCAAAGATAAGAGCGCATTATGTTTCAAGAGGGGAAAAATCAAAAGCTATCATGAAGATCGTGGTTTTGGTTTTATTCAGATAGAGAAAGAGTCAAAAGATTTATTTTTCCACATCAAAGATTTTCCCAATAAGAATGTTCCACCTAAAATCGGTGAAAATCTAAAATTTATAATTGTTGAAGATGCAGGAAAATTTAAAGCCGCGAATATTGTGCGCTTAGACCTAAAAGTATCAGAGCCTGCTGAACAGAACAATCTACGATACAGAAATATCGAGGGTAAAGTTTCGTCAAGAGATAAAAAGAAGTCTTCATGGCTTAACTCAAAGATCATTACTGTATTAGGCTTAATCATTATTTTAGGATTAAGTATTTTGGTATATAAGAAATATCAAGAATATCAAGCTCAGAAACAGCAAAAACTTGAAGAACTGATGATTGCTCAGCAACAGATCGTAGCTGAGCAAAGAGCGGTACATGGCGAATTACCGGAACTTGGACTTAGTGAAAAAGGGAAAAAGAATTTAGAAAATGTCCAAGAGAATGTAGAGCAAGCGCTGTCGGTAAGTAGCAGCTCATCTGAACAATTTAAATGTGATGGCCGCGAGCATTGTAGTCAGATGAAGTCTTATGAGGAGGCTTTATTCTTTATTCGTAATTGCCCAAATACCAAAATGGATGGTGATGGCGACGGGATTCCATGTGAAAGCCAATTTCGATAAGGTATGAAAAAAGCGCCTGCAGGCGCTTTTTTATAGATTAAATACAGTCTTATTTGCTGTCACAGAACTTCATAAAGGCTTTCAGACCTGGACCCTGGTATTTCTGACGATGCACCAGCATAAATAAAGGCCGCGCCAGTTGCCAGAATGGAGTGTCTAAAATCACCAGCTGGCCTTTTTCATGTAAAGGCTCAATCGCCAGTTTTGAAATACAGGACATGCCTAAGCCGCCCGCCACAATTTTCAGAATGGCTTCATTATGACCCAGGGTTAAACGGATTTTGGCATCTGGCACATCTTTTAAAATGGCGTTATCAAACACTTCACGCGTGCCTGAACCTTCTTCTCGTAAAATCCATTCCACCTGTTTAAAGTCTTCTGCGGTTAAGGCACGGTCTAGCTGCGCCAGCGGATGATTCGGTGAACAGCAGACCGCCAGTTCATCATCACGCCAGTGGATACATTGCAGCTGCGGTAAATGACAGGAACCTTCAATCAGGGCTAAATCGAGCTGGAACTGGTTGACTGCTTCAATCATTTGACGGGTATTACCGACTTGCAGCTGTAAATGCGCCTGTGGCTGAATTTGCAGGAAGTTGGCCATTAAATCTGGCATCAGGTAATCGGAAATGGTCAGGGTCGCGCCCAGGCGCAAATCAATGCTTTGCAGCTCGCCTTTGGCGGCCTGTTCAAAGGCTTCACAGCGGCCTAGAATTTCAAGCGCCTGCGGGAGTAAAAAACGGCCCAGATCATTCAATTGCAGGCGTTTACCTAAACGGTCAAACAATGGTGCGCCTAAACCATCTTCCAGATCTGCTAAAGCCATACTCGCCGCACTTTGCGTCAGTTTGACGGCATCACTGGCCTTGGTTACTGTGCCTTCTTGAGCGACTGCTACAAAAACAGCCAATTGGCGTAAAGTCATGCGCATGAATATAGCCTTAACATTTAAAAAATATTAATAAATTATGCTGCCATGCTACCATGAGCGCAGTCTTTCATGCCACGTACAAATTATGTCAATTGAAAAATTTAGCCTAGAAACGGTGTTATCTGTACATCGCTGGACCGATACCTTATTCAGCTTTACCATGACGCGTCCAGCCCACTTTAAATTTACTGCCGGGCAATTTGCGCGTATTGGCCTTAAAGTCGGCGATGAACTGGTGGTGCGGGCCTATTCAGTGGTGTCCTCACCTTTTGATGAAACCCTGGAATTCTTTTCAATTGTCGTACCCGATGGGGCCTTTACCTCCAATCTGCAACATCTACAAGTTGGCGATGAGCTGTATCTGGAAAAAGTCCCCTATGGCTTTTTAACCTTGGCGCGTTATCAGTTGCCTTTGCCACAAGACTTATGGCTCTTGGGTACCGGCACCGGACTGGCACCATTCCTGTCGATGCTGCAAGACTTCGACACCTGGAATAAATACCAGCATATCCATCTGGTCTATAGTGTCCGGACTGCCGCTGAACTGGCCTATGTCGAGCGGATTGAAGAAATTGCAGCGACTTTTGGCGAAGGGCATACAGGTTTTAAATTTGTGCCAATTATTACCCGTGATCCGAACGCACCTTTGCATGACCGCCTGCCGGTGTTAATCGCCAATGGCGAGCTGGAAAAAGCTGTGGGCCTGTCTTTTAATCCGGACAGCAGTCATGTGATGCTATGTGGTAACCCGCAAATGGTGGAAGATACCAAAGAAGCCCTAAAAGCGCGTGGCCTGAGCATGAATCGCCGTGGAGAAGGCAATATCGCGGTAGAGAATTACTGGTAAGCTTGAGTGCTACAGGCTTACTTCAATGGTCTGCTGTTCTCAGCCCGGTTTATTGTTCTCTAGTTCTGTGAGGATGTGATGCAAGTGTTCCAATCCATGCTTATGGCCGGCGTCGCGCTGGTGGCGGCAACTACGCTGCAGGCAAATATCACAGGCACGGAAACAGAAGTGACGGTACAAGAAAATGTGCTGATCTATACTGGCCCGCTCAGCCCAGATGCCAATACCCGTGCAGCTGCCTTGTTAAAGCAGTTCCCGCAAGTACAGACCCTGAAAATCACCAGTCAAGGGGGTGAAATTGGTCTGGGAATGGATTTGGGTGATCTGGTCTATGCGCATCAGCTGAATGTAGAAGTCGGGCAATACTGTTTTTCCTCCTGCGCCAATTATGTGTTTCCGGCCGGAAAGGTCAAATATCTGAACTGGGGCAGTCAGCTGGGCTGGCATGGCGGCGCCATGCAACCAATGCAGTTTGATGATGCAGACATGGAGCAGGCCTATCAGCAGTATATTGGCCCGATGCGCGCCAGAGAAACCGCGTTTTTCCAGAAAATTCAGGTCCAGCAGGCATCGACTACAGCAGGGCAAGCGCCTGAATATGCGCGCTATCAAGATTGTATTGGCTGGCGCTATACACGCCAGAAAATGCAAAGTTTTGGAATAGATCAGGTGCGCTATAAACAGCTGATCTGGCTACCCAAATCCAGTTTTAAGCAGCAGTGTATTTTTACCATTCGCTAGCGGATTAAATGAAACGTATATTCTATTAAAAAACCTCATCTGTATGATTCAGATGAGGTTTTTTGATGAAGTGTCAGCACCACTTGAATATGCTTAATGCACAAACATATCCATAAAATGACGGATTTCCTGAATCGCTGTTTCTGTATCAGTAGTCAGCCAGGTCGGTTCAAAAAAGCCGGCATAGTGTTCGACACGGTCTGCAGGGACCACCAGACGCACTGGACATTCTTCTTCCAGTAAGCGCCATGGAATAATCGGCACTTCATTATCGAGCCAGGCCGCGACATTACGCACATCAATCACCATGGCATTAATGCAGTCTGGAAACGGCATCACTGAAAACTCTTCAGTACGACGGCGGAAATATTCCAGATCGCCCCATTTCAGAAGAAAGCTCGGTTTACTGAACTCAATAATCCCGATTAAATGCTGATCACGCGTGTAGTGCAAAGCACATTGATGTGTGACGTCAGTGTCAAGATCAAGCGTTACACTTTGTTGACGATACGCCATAAAATTCTGGAGCATGAAAAAAAGAGTGACATATTATAGCGCATTTGTATGCGTTAAGGCAGCGCTTGTGGTGGGCGAGCTGAAGCAAATTGTTACCTAGCATTTTGCTGTATCAAGCAAGGAGGGGCTGATCAGCACTGGAGAATGCTCAGGCTGCTGAATTTTTTCTCTCATCTAGGCGATTCTATATTCCTTTTCATGTGCTTATTCTTCTAATTTTGCATCAGTTATTCATCTGCTTATTGCGACTAAAAAGTATACAAGTCCTGTCAGCTGCTAAATCCAGTTTACGTCAAAATTTTGAATAAAATGAAAGCAGTAAAAAACTTCATTTTTTGTAATTACATTTTTCACCATCTCACAATGCTTTGTCACACAACACAACAATGCTTCTTGTTAGTATAAAAATTCGACAAGCGAATAGAAAAGAAGTGAGGGAAACATGAGCCATGATTTTAACAAGCCACCTCATGTCACAAGCGCAGAAGAAGTACAAAAGAAAAAACGTATGCCAGTTTTTATCTTGATTGCTGTGGGTGTTTTTCTGCTGGCACTGGTGGTGTATATGTTTGCGGATCGTGATCCTAAACCGAGTGAGGCACCACCTGGGCATCCGAATGCCAATGTAGAACAGGCTACACCCAATAACAGTACGCCTGCAATGGCTGAAGAAGGTGTGGCGACCACAGGTGTGGATGGCGATATTGGCACCGCTGTAGATGGTGATTCAGCCACTGCCACTGATGGCGATACCGCTACGGCCACTGCTCAATAAGTTTGAAGATTGCATAAACCCTGACCATCAGTTCAGGGTTTTTTGCGATAGCCGTGCATTTTTACACGCTTGGTACTTCATAAAAACACGGTACTTAAAAACACAAAGTACTTAAACCTTTCATTTTTACCATGATCAAGATGCGCATCTTTTGCCATGAACAACGAATGTAGAAAGTCATAACAAGAGGGCAAGACATATGAATGATTATTTTGATGGAAACCCGAGAGGTGCAGGCTTCGATGCCATGTACTACTGGGAACAGTTTCATCCCATTTTATCGGCGATTGCCATACTTATTATTGGTTGGATTATTGCATTAATTGTCGGTGCAGCCATTAAAAAAGGCTTAGAAAAGCTGGGCATCAACCAGAAGCTGTCGCATGCCACCGGGCACCGTCCCAATGTAGAAAGTATTCTGTCCAGAGTTGCCTTCTGGATCATCATGATTATCGCGATTATCGCGGCGCTGAATGTGCTGAATCTGACCAGTGTCAGTGGGCCGTTTAGCAATATGATTCAAAGCTTCCTGGTCTTTATTCCCCAGTTGTTGGCAGCCATTGCGGTCGGTTTTATTGCCTGGATTGTCGCAACGCTGGTCAAAATGGGCCTGCAGCGCGTACTGAATCGTACCCAGCTGGATGAAAAGCTCAGTGCCGATGTCGGGGTTAGCCCGATTAGCCGCAATATCAGTGATATTGTGTACTGGTTAATCCTGCTACTGTTCTTGCCAATTGTGCTGTCGATTCTGGGCTTAAACGGCCTGTTGTATCCAGTACAAAACATGGTGACTGAAGCCATTTCTTATCTGCCGAATATCTTTATTGCCGGCGTGATTATTTTTGTCGGTTATATTCTGGCTAAAATTGTCCGTGGTATTGTCGAAGGTTTAATTGGCAGTCTGAATCTGCAACAGCAGGCGCAAAAAATTGGCCTGTTCAAGAACTCTAACTTGCCGAAGCTGGTCGGTTCTTTTGTTTTTGCCCTGATCATCATTACTGCATTAATCATTGCATTTGAAGCCTTGGGTATTGAGGCGATTTCTCAGCCGGCAACCGCCATGCTGCATGAAATCATGTATGCAATTCCGCATATTATTGCCGCCGGTTTAATCCTGATCATTGCCTATGTGGTGTCACGTTTCGTGGCCAATCTGGTGGTTGAAATTATTTCAGGTACGGGTGTCGATGAAATTCCGGCCAAACTGGGCGTACAACGTTTCCTCGGTACCACCAAAGTATCGACCATGGTTGGTTGTCTGATCGTGTTCTTTACCATGCTGTTTGCCGTGTCTGAAGCGGCTAACCGTCTTGGTTTCGAGCAGGTGAGTGGTCTGATTTCCATGTTCATTTACTTCGGTGCCAATATTCTGCTGGGCGCGGTCATTCTGGTGGTCGGTTTCTGGCTGGCGAATGTGGTGGCCAAAGTGGTCGAGCGTGGTGAATACAACAGTTCACGCTGGTTAGCGACGCTGGTACGCGTACTGATTATGGGTCTGGTCGTAGCAATGGGCTTACGTGCCATGGGTATTGCCGATTCTATTGTGAACCTGGCCTTCGGTTTAACCTTGGGTGCAGTTGCGGTGGCCTTTGCTCTGGCCTTTGGTCTGGGTGGCCGTCAACCGGCAGAACGTGTTTTAACCGATCTGATTGATAAAGCCAAACGCGAAGCCAAGCAGCCGAATCCGTTGAAACAGGAGCAGGACAGTGCGGCCAATAGTGGCTTTACGACCCCAGGAGTGAATCCAATGAACAAACAGGACCCGTCACAAGGGACAAATACCCCCATGACTACGGATTTGTCGAATACCACACCGGCAACGCTGACCACTGCACCACAGGAAGATGAAGCATCCGGTGCAGATCAGGTTACACCTGATACGCTGAAGGTGGATCCGGCGCATCCGGCCAATAATAATCCGTTTGGTTCAACTGGTGAAAAAGAACCGGATGTCGATGCACATCAACCACGAAAAGATGACCCGAAATAACCTGTCATCTATCTACAAGGTCGATCAAACTGAGTGTTGATCGACCTCGTTTTTTGTTGAAAACTGGAGAAGCAGAATGACGAAAAAGAAAGCGCCTTCCAATCTTTTTGCACCCGTAGTGATTGCAGGGATTACCCTTGGCTTTTTGGCCAGCGCCTATAAATTTATTTTTGCCAAAACTCAAAACCAAAATCAAAACCAACCCGCCCAGAGCGCTGATGATTCGGGCGATACCGGGCAAGCTGCGACCAAAGTCGATGATGTTGTATAAATGAACAATTTTTTGTTATAGTAAAGCTTCATAAAAAAGGAATAAATATTTCATATATTTTAGATGCTTATATTTAATCTGTATGAAATATTCAGGGAATAAAATCGACGAAAGTCTATTTGGGGGAAGACCTTATGTTAAAAATTAGCTTAAAACAATCAGAACAGCCGGCAGTACTACCAAAGCATGTTCAGTGCGCCGTGGTGAAAATGCAGCAGACTATTTTACGTGTACAACGCCAGAATCATCTGTGCTTATTGCGCACAGATTATCTGGAATAATTCATCCACCAGTTTTATAAACCATCAGACATATTGGGCGGCGGCATGCGCTGACGCCCAGGCCCACTGGAAGTTATAACCGCCTAAATGGCCCGTCACATCCAGCACCTCACCGACAAAATACAAGCCTTTCTGCTTTTTACTTTCCATGGTTTTGGAAGAAACTTCAGTGGTATCGACGCCACCTAAAGTCACCTCTGCGGTACGGTAGCCTTCGGTACCTGACGGTTTGACTTCAAAGCTGTGCAGGCGCGCTGCAATCTGCTCCAGTTTTTCATCACTCAGCTGTCCGATGGCGCTTTCCGCCTGTTCCGGCCAGATCAGCTGTTGCAGCTCTGCCACCACACTTTTCGGTAAATGTTCGGCCAGTAAGGTACGTAACAGCACTTTCGGCTGGCTGGATTTTTTGGCTTTAAAAAACTCGGCTAAATCCACGGCCGGCAGGAAGTCGATATGAAAACTTTGGCCGACATCCCAGTAATTGGACAGCTGCAGCGAACTTGGTCCGCTTAAACCGCGGTGAGTAAACAGCAAAGCTTCGGTAAAGCTGTTTAGCGTATTGGAAAGTGTGGCCTCTACGGCATTACCACTGAGGCGGGTAGTGACTTCTTTAAAACTGTCGGAAAAGGTAAACGGCACCAAGCCAGCACGGGTTGGATAGACATGATGACCAAACTGCTTGGCAATTTCATAACCGATTCCGGAACCCCCTAGCGTCGGAATGGACAGGCCGCCACTGGCGATCACCACAGATTCTGCCTGAAAATAACCTAAAGTGGTTGCGACCTGAAAACCCAAATCATCTATGGCGGTCATGGCTTTGACTTCACAGCTGGTTTTAATCTCGACCAGACCGGTTTTGTCACACTTGGCCAGCAGCATATTCAGAATGTCTTTGGCGCCATTTAAGGTAAACAGCTGCCCATGTTTACGTTCTTCATAGTCAATGCCATATTCGCAGACCAGCCCGATAAAATCCCAATTGGTATAGCGGCTGAGCGCGGAAATCACAAAATGCGGATTATGTGAAATATAGTTGCTTGGCTCGACATAGAGGTTGGTGAAATTGCATTTACCACCGCCCGACATCAGGATTTTCTTGCCAACTTTATTGGCTTTTTCCAGCACCAATACTTTGCGTCCGCGCTGGGCAGCCATATAGGCGGTCATTAAACCAGACGCACCGGCACCCAAAACTAGAACATCGTATTGATTTGCTGTTGTCATGTTGCACCGAGAGAAAATGAAAGCGGACTATTATAGACTTTATCGTTTGATGATGCCGCATTTTCCAGATTGAAATGTGCGCAGAATATTTACTTTTCCTATAAAGCAGGAATGGTCTATCAATAAACCAAATCATCGTTAGCAAGGCCACATTTTACTGTTTCAAGGTGATTTTTTACGCGGCAAAGTCGTGTTTATTTGATCTGGTTTTATTTTAAAGTTTTTTTAAATCAATAGTTTGGTATTTATTAAAGGGGCATTGTTGTTCAGAATAAATAGCAATTTTTAGACATATTTTTTATGTCATGACTTTGTCTCTTGGGGAACACAATGAATAAAACATTATTAAGCCTGGCGGTAATTTTGAGTATGGCCCTCACTGGCTGCGGTGGCAGTGACAGCAATACGGCAGCATCTTCAAATCCATCTGCACCGGCTCCTGTGACGCCAACTTCACCTGGTTCAACACCTGATACCACGCCTGTCACTGCCAGCTTGATTAATGACGTTCGCTTTGCAGATCTGGTCACCGAATTTAGTGCCCAGACTTTTGGTCTGGACAGCTGGAATCCGAAAGCGATGGTGGTGCATCAGGATATTTTGTATGTGGCCAATGACAGCGCCGAGGCAAGCATTTTGCGTTATGACCTGAAAGCCAAGCGAGTCTTGAGTTCGATCCATGCCCAGAATATTTCCGGCATTGGTCGGCCGTGGAATCGGCTGTTTGATTTAAGTGTACATAACGACCGCTTATATGCGGCTTCTTATTCGTCTAACCGGGTCGATGTCTTTGATTTAGGCTCAGGCGAACCACAATTTCTGATGTCGTTGGGAACCGGCAGTTGGTCGGGTGATCAGCAGAATGTGGTGGTGCATCCTATGTCGGTGGCAGCAAATGATCAATATGTATTTGTCACAGATACGCATAGCCGGATTAATGTATGGAAGCAAAGTGAGATCAGTAGCACCAATCATTTAAAAGCCAAAAAATATGCACGTTTGTCTTTGCCGAACTGTGGTTATAACTGTAGTGCGCGTTTGGAAGCTGTCGGTAATTTGCTGTATGCCAGTTTTAATAATGGTATGAGCTATGTATAACCCGGATCCTGCTTAAGCCGATGATTCCTTAATTTGAATTGTTGGCTTATTTTGATGGGTTAATTGATATGCACATAGTGAGGCGTAAATTCCACTCAGAAATCCATGAAGACTACGTGCTTGACTCGTCACTAAATTGTATTGCCCCTTCAATAAACTGAATAATGTTTCTATCTTGTTGCGTTGTCTTAGGTGATATTCATCTGATGCACAGAGTTGAATAGCCCGCATATTCTTTCGATGATAAGTAATCAAATCAATACCTTGATCTTTCAATCTGATTTTTAATTCTTGGCTGATGTAACCTCGATCCCCGTAAAGTTTTGCTTCTATACCAGCAACCAATTGCTCAACCATTTTTATGTCAGCAACATGTCCATTCGATAAAGCAGAACAGGCAATTTCACCAAATTGATTCATCGCAATATGTAATTTACAGCCATAAAACCAGCCCATTGAGCTTCTACCACGTGATGCAATTTGGACTAATGATTTATGACGCTGAATACGTTGATTTTTACAAACTGGCAGAGTTGTTGAATCAATCCATAAATATTGTGTAGCTTGGTCTTTCATCAGCGCCACATGTAAAGCGTGTAGGGCCAATTGGTGCATATTGATCAGATGAATCATCCTTTGATAGCAAGGCAAGTACTTAAATAAATGGCTTTTATCTTCTTTTAACCAGGTGAAAAAGGCTTTAAAATTATTGAAATGAGAGCATTTGTACCAAATGGCAATAAAGCAGATTTCTGAAATTGTGAGTTGAGCAGTTCTGATTATTAAGGAACCACAGTTTTGTTTGAGAAACTCCCAATAAGTTGATTCAAATTTAAGAAAAAAATCATCAATTACGCAGAATAATTCGGTACTATTGAACATCAGGACTAGAGTTGTGAGTTTGGTGTGGTAACTCAACTGATGGCTCTAGTCCTCTTATTTTTCAAGTCAATTTCTTATCCGCGATTCAGGTTATGTATATGACCTGACTCATCTTGAAGAAGGCGCAACAAACGTGGCGGCGACACGACAGGAAAATGTGGGAACACGGGTATTTCATGCCGCGGATGACCAGCGTTTTTATGCAGCCCATACTTCAGGCCGGATCGACAGTTCAGCTTTACCAAATACGCAAAATCTACAGAATATTTTTCCAGCCGCAGAAGAAAGTTTTTATAAATATCGTACGGCAGGGGCGAGTACCGATCAGCAACTGGCCGGTGCCTTAGATATTCAGGTTAGTCAGGAACATTTATTCAGCCTGTTTAACGGCAAAATTGTCATGATGCCGCTTAAGCGATTACAGCAGTTCCAGTCCAATACTGCTGCCACAGTCACGGCACTCAAGCAGCAGCAGGCCCAAAGCCGCAGTTATGTGCTGCAAGATGGTGAAAGTTGGGAAACCCTGACCAATGAAAACCTGCGCCATTTTTATATGGATAATATTTTATCGGCAAATTTACAGCATCAGCTTCTGGCCTTGCAAAGCTATAGTGCGGCACCGGTCCGTGATCTGGAAATTCACGCCAGACTGAAAGATACCGAGCAATGGTTTGTGTTGGCCCGCTTGGACCATCTGGATGCTTTTAGCCAGGTCAAACTCAAACTGAATATCAATGAAAATATGCATTTCCCATTGCTGCAGGGCACAGGTTCGGTTCAGCTAAGAAATTTAGGCAACTTCCAGCAGTTACCGGCAGATTTACTCGAGTTAAAAATCAGCTCCGCAACCGATCCGCATGTACAAAAGCTCATGAGTTTAAAGCCGAAATGGAAAATTCATTTTGGCAACTTTGCCCCTGAAACGCATGGCAATTGGGGCAAAATTACTCCAGCCTATGCGCGTGAATGGGTGATTATGATTACCAATTTTGCCTATCTGGTGAATAGCCCTGAGTTTAAACACATTTGGTTTAACCATAAAGCGGTCATGGGGCATGACTTCTTTGGCAACAAGGGCCAAGTGGTCGGAGATGGCAGTTACTTTACCGCAGCGGAGTATCAAAAATATTATGATGAGATTATGAACCGTGGCGAAGTGACGCTCGGGGTGACCACCGTGGGCGGCGGTTTAGGCGGACGAAATGTGCTGGGAGTCGATACCTGGCTGTTCTATGCGCATTATTTCAATACCAGTATTGGCATTGTGGGCCATGAGTTCGGCCATCACTGGGGCAGCCACGACAGCGCCTGGGCCAAAGGTGGCTATGGTTTACAGGAAATTAATCAGCAATTGCATCAATATTTACAGCGTAAACAGCGCTTGCCGTATATGGACCCAGAGCTGAATAAATTCCACTTAACGCCACGGGCTGAGCTCTATAACGGGGTCGCAGAAAATATGCGCCGGCCACGTCCGGATTCACATGTGAATCATCTGGAGCGCTATTTTGCCGCCAATCCATTGCCAGAGACCAATCAGCCTTAAGTTTTGATTTTCCTTCCATCCAGTTGAAACTGTATCCGCTGGATGGAAGCCCGATTGAGGACGTCACAACAGATGAACTTTGAATTTCACAGCACATACAGATCATCAACAAAACTTTCATCAGACTTTTTTATGATCTGTTTATATTAAGATGTCGAGCTTCAACTTGACGCAGTTGCACTTTGATTTGCTTAACAATAAACAGAAATGTCGGCTAGACATCTATATCTGGTATCGGACTTTATAAAAAAGGAAAAAATCAATGAATCAAACCGCGGGGCTGGATCAGCTCAAACAATACAACCTGATCACCTATATTCTGTATATCGTCGGCTTTTTTGTCGGTGTTACGCCAATTATTGCCATTATCATGAATTATTTAAAACGCGCGGAAATGCGTGGTACCTGGCTGGAAAGTCATGTGAACTGGCAAATCAAAACCTTTTGGGTGACGCTGATTGCCTATCTGGTCGGTGCGGTTCTGACCACCATTCTGATTGGTTTTATTGTGCTGTTGCTGGCCTTTATCTGGCATATCTACCGTTTGGTGAAAGGCCTGATGGCGCTAAACAATAACCAGCCGGTATCATAAATAGACTGCACTTGAAGCTAATGCTTTAAAACGCGCGTCCCTGTAGCCCGCCAGTATGGATCAGTAAAATTTTCTGGTCTGGCCCAATTTTATCTTGATCAATCAGATCAAAGATGCCACGCAGCATTTTGCCGGTATAAACCTGCTCCAGCGGAATATTATAACGCTGCTCAGACGTCTGAATAAACTGGATTAATTCGGGTGTGGTTTTGGCATAACCGCCACAGCAATAATCATCCAGAATACGCCAGTTGCGTTTGGTCGTGAGCTGCGCGACCTCATGAGTTAAAAAATCACCTTTTAAGGCCGAAAATCCCAGCAATTGCTGATGTTGCTGGCTGGCCTCAATCAACCCGGCAAACGTGCCACCCGTACCGACGGCACAGCAGATCAGGTCAAATTGCGCATCTTCCGCTGTCAGAATTTCCCGACAGCCTTGAACCGCCAGCGCATTGGTGCCACCTTCCGGAATCAGATAAAAATCGGGATATTGCTGTTGCAGGTGCTGCAAAAAATCGGGCTGATCTTTCTGGCGATAGGCATTGCGGGAGATAAATTCCAGCTGCATGCCAAATTGCTGTGCCGTGGCCAGGGTCGGGTTGAAAGGACGCTGCGCCAGTTCTTCACCGCGAATCATGCCTAAGCTCTGAAAACCAAACTTATGCGCGGCAAAAGCGGTTGCAGCAATATGATTGGAATAGGCCCCACCAAAGGTCAGCACTTTTTCAAACCCCTGTTGCCGGGCGGCCAGCAGGTTGTATTTCAGTTTAAAAAACTTGTTGCCCGAAATCTGCGGATGAATCAGATCCAGCCGCTTGATGCTGATGCGCTGGTGGCGATATTCAATGTGCTGATAAGGCACTTGCTGGGCAATAGAATCAAACATAGACAGAACGGAACGTTTTTGACAATTCTAACTGAAAACGGGGCACGGCCATCAATGATGGCTAAATAATCTTTCACGATAAAAGCCGGATCAGGCTTGCATAAAAATAGTAACTGTGCAAAAAAATAAACAGATAGACCTTGCAGAAAGGGAGAATAATGATGAAAAGAATCATCTTCCTGCTTATTTTAATCCAGGGTGCTTTACTGGCAGCTTGTGACCCGACCAGAGATTTAAACCAGCCGAAAACGGAAGAAACACGCAGCATGATTATTGGCGGTGTGCCGGTGCATGATCAGGATTATCTGCTGCCCAAGCAAGAAGCGAGTGTGAGGCCAGAGCAGACCGATCCATCACAGATTTATTAATATTGTATTTAATTGATGATCTTGAAAAGCGCTCAGGCCATGCTGGTATCTGGGCGCTTTTTTATGGCAAGCAAATTTCAGCAGATTGATTAAAATACGGAGTGAATTTTATAAGGTCAGTATAAAGATCTATAGTGAAAAATATCGTGAAAATCAAAACAACTGGTAAAAAATAGGAAGATATTCAAAGCACTTGCTTGTAAAATGCCGGCAGATCATTGTATTGGATAGGACTGTGGAATCCGTTTTTATTTTGGGATCAATTGCGCTGGCATTGATGTTGGGGGCCATGAGTCCGGGGCCAACATCAATTTATGTGGCGAAAAACTCGATTTCGATTTCACGTCAGCATGGTCTGTTTACCGCGCTGGGCACCGGTTTGGGCGCAGCCATCTTTGGTTTGCTTGCGGTGCTGGGCTTACAGGCCTTTTTACTGGCTGTGCCATCGGCTTATCTGGCCTTAAAAATTTGTGGCGGTTTATACCTGCTGTGGCTGGCATTTAAAATTATTAAACATGCCAAAGACCCGATTCAGGCCGATCATGCTGCCGGCACGCAAATCTCCTTACGCCGTGCTTTTATGACCGGTCTGATTACCCAATTGTCGAATCCTAAAATTGCCATTGTGCTGGCCAGTATTTTTACCGCGCTATTACCCAAAGAGATTCCGCTGTATTTTTATTTTGTTCTGCCTATTCTGTGTTTCTTTATTGATGCCGGCTGGTGTTCCTTGCTGGCGGTGGCACTATCGGCGGAAAAACCGCGCGCAGTCTATTTAAAGTTTAAAAAAGTGTTTGATCGTGCGGCCGGTGTGGTGATGACGGTGCTGGGTCTAAAGCTGATTTTTGGTATGAAATAGATGGCTTAAATTGTGTTGATCGTTGATCAACATATCTCAAAAAAGCCTCCGTTTTGTCGGAGGCTTTTTTATCTTAGAACATATTTTCTTCAGAATTGGCGGAAATCCGGTGGATAGATAAATCTGCGCCATTAAATTCTTCTTCCTGACTTAAACGGATGCCCATCAGCAGTTTCAGTACGCCGTAAACCAGGAACCCCCCGGCCAGCGCAATCAGAATTGCCAGCGCTGTGCCGAACAGCTGGGAGATCAGGGATACGCCCCCCATACCACCGAGCCATTGCTGCCCAAAGATGCCAACTGCCAGCCCACCAAAAGCACCACATACGCCATGCAAGGGCCAGACACCAAGCACATCATCAATCTTGAGTTTATTCTGGGTATAGGTGAAGAGTTTGACAAACATAATCCCGGCGATGCCGCCAATCACAAAGGCACCGAGTGGATGTACCACATCGGAGCCGGCGCAGATGGCCACCAGACCGGCAAGTGGACCATTATGTAAAAAGCCCGGGTCATCTTTGCCTGCAATTTTAGCGGCTATTGTGCCCCCGACCATCGCCATTAAAGAATTGATCGCCACCAGTCCGGAAATGGCATCCAGACGCTGGGCACTCATCACATTAAAGCCAAACCAGCCGACAATTAAAATCCAGGAACCCAAAGCCAGAAAAGGAATCGACGAAGGCGGATGCGCACTGATACGACCATCTTTTTTATAGCGACCATAACGCGCGCCCAGCAGAATCACCGCGGCCAGTGCAATCCAGCCCCCCATGGCATGCACCACCACCGAACCGGCAAAATCATGGAAACTGGCACCAAAGCTGTGTGCCAGCCAGCGTTGCAGACCAAAGTTGCCATTCCAGATCATCCCTTCAAAAAATGGATAAATCAGCGCCACCAGAAATAAGGTCGCCAAGGCCTGCGAACGCATTTTGGCACGTTCGGCAATCCCACCAGAAATAATGGCCGGAATCGCCGCTGCAAAGGTCAGCAGGAAAAAACAGCGCATCAGGTTATAGCCATGATCGGCCGCCAGAGTGGTCGAGCTATGGAAAAAATGCTGGCCATAGGCAATATAATAGCCCACCAGAAAATAGGCCACCGCAGAAATGGCAAAGTCCGTGAGAATCTTGCTTAGGGCATTGACCTGATTTTTATGCCGAACGGTGCCGAGCTCTAAAAATGCAAATCCGGCATGCATGGCCAGTACCAGCACTGCACCAAGAAGGAGAAATAATAAGTCGATATTTGGCATTGTGCGTTCCAATTGAGTGCACGGGATCAGGAAAAGAAGCTCAGTATATCGAGGCGAATAGATTGTAAAAGAGGGGCAGACTGCGGAAATTTTGATGAAGAATTTCGTGAAATGAATAAGACTCGATATAAAGCACAGTGCGGTTTTTTGCACCAAATCAAGTCTTTTTTAAACGCTGTAAAACTCAATATTTTGGGCTATTTTTGAAGGATTTAAATTGATTGATACAAAGATGTGCAGCAGTTTGTATGTTTACGGTGCATTTTGAAACAGGCTGGACTGTTTAGAAAATTTTAAAAATTAAGGCGAAAATTGCTGCGAGGGCTAATGTGGTTGCGTGTAGGAACAGAAAAAGTGCGAAAGAATAGCAAGGAATACTGGATATAAAACAGCAGAACCCCGTCAGCGGGGTTCTGTTTATAAAACTGACTTAGCTCAAGAGAACTGAGTTAATCGGTAAAATGTACTGGAATCCATTGATAGCTTTTGCCATCTTTTGAATAAATATGGCCGATGCCCGGGAATGGTAAATGCGCGGCCGCAATGGTCTGACCGTCTTTGGCATATTCAGCAAAATGCTTGAGACGAGTGGCGACCGCCGCTTTCGGGTTAATATCGAACTCAATGGCGGTTTCAGGCTTATCAAACTGAATGGTATGCGAATGTACAATATCACCAATAAATACCAATTCCTGCTGCTCATGCTTTAATTTAAAACTGTAATGTCCCGGTGTATGCCCGAATGACGGTTTAAACTCGACACCACCAAAGGCCAGAGATTTATCGGAGAAGACTTTAATCTTTTTGGCTTTTTCATAAGGTGCTAAAGCCGCTTTGATTTTTTCCACCGTACCCAAAAAGCCAGCCTGTTTGTCTTTCGGTAGTTTTTTTACGGTACTTGGACTGAGCCAGAAATCATATTCGGTTTTGGCAATATGCAAGGTTGCATTGGGATAATTGGCTACACCATTATTTGAGATGCCACAGACATGGTCAGGGTGTAAATGTGTCAGGAAAACGCTATTCACTTGTTCAGGCTGATGGCCTGAGGCTTTTAAATTGTTATAGATTGAACCTAAGTGATCGCCAAAACAGCTGGCTGCACCGCTATCAACCAGATAAAGCTGACTGCCGGTATTGACCAAAAAGGCATTGACGGAGGTCTGGATGCCTTTGGCTTGATCGGCATAGTATTTTTTCAGAATCTCGCTGACTTCCTGATCTGCCGCACCTTTAAATTGTGAGCGGTTGAGATAGTTGGTGCCATCGAGCAGGGCGGTAATCTGGTAAGGCCCAAACTGATGCTGATAATAGCCCACGACCTGTTTTTGTTGGGGGATGGTTGGCTCAGCCGCTTGGACTGTGGTGAAAGTTGTAGTGCTTAGGGTTAGAGCGAGAAGGATTGGTTTTAAAGTTTTCATAGAGTTCTTATAAGTTTTAAAGTGATACATCTTTTTATCATATTTATTGGTGAAATTTAACACTAGTTGAAAGCTTCTTCTCTTGCGCCATAGATGACTCAGGGAGAAGGTTGGGGTGAGGGTTATTAACACTATTTTGTTATGTGCTTTACTTTTGATCTTTCAAAAGTAAGGGAATAATTTTCAGACCTCTCCCTAACCCTCTCCTAAAAGGAGAGGGAATATATCAATATTGATTTAATAAAGGATTCTCCCTCTCCCTATGGGAGATGAGAAGCACTGCTTCGTAAGGGTGAGGGGATAGATAATTAGAGAAATTAGCCTTACTTTTGTCAGGGAGATGAGAAACACTACTTCGCAAGGGGAAGTTAACAATAAAAAAAGCCCCTACATGAGTAAAGGCTCTATAAATCACAAAGACTTACTTATTACATGCAGGCTGTGAACGGTCAATAATTTGAGTACCTTCTACACGGTAACCAATTTGACCCACGAGGAATGCTTGGTTCAGTTGAGTAATGACAACATCTGAAAGTGCCACAGCACAAGAGTCTTTTTCAATTGCACGATCAATAGCAGTTTTGAAATTAGGAATACCTAAAGGGAATAGTACAACAGGAACTTTATCTTCCCCTTTCACACGTTCACCTTTTACAAATTGGTTTGAGTTTAAATTATAGTTTTTGGTAGATGCTACAGTCATATCTGCCATACGAACTGAACAGCCAGTAAATACAATTGTTGACATTGCCAGAACTGAAACTAGTAATTTTTTCATATATACCCCGAATAATTATAAAGATAAAAGCGAGTAGATTTTATATTTAAAGAAATAAAAATCAACAATTTAATTTTAAATTTTGATCTAATTGGAGGTGAGTTAGAAGTGCTAAACTGAGTTTTTAATAGAACTGTATTATATGAATCTTTAAAGCTTTTCATTTATAAAAAAAGCCCCTACAACGTAGAGGCTTTTTCTCATCTTAATCTAACAATTAAGACACTTTATCACCCGGCTTCGCGCCAGATTCAGGTGAAATCACCCAAACACCGTTGCCATTGCCCGCAGCGAGTACCATACCGTATTGAAATACCAAAACGCATCTTACGTGGTGCAAGGTTTGCATTCACAGAGAGTAATCGCTATTTATAGAATGGGATATAAGAAAGACTATTATTTTGATTGATTTAATATTTTCTCAATGTCCTTAGAGAAATCGACAAGCTCGAACTCTCCAGTATCGCAATTTGCTAACTTACAAACTTCTTCTTCATACTCATCAGAACCCATTGAAGCTATCGCTTTTTGCTTCCAATACTCTGCTTTTTTTATACTTTGTAACTTTTTAGGTAATCGAAAATTATACTCATCGACAAGTGTTCTTTGTGCGATAGGTGAACCTTGTTCGCCTGCTTTTTCTAAGAATTTTAGATATTTGGTGGGATCATATTCAAAGTGTTGAGCTAGTAAATACGAGGCATAAGCATTATTTTGATCTGATAATTTTTCAATAGGGCTTATATCAATTTCAGATTTTAGTTCAGTTTCTTTGAAGAATAATACGAATTCAAGAAGAGCCATAGATGCAGATGGATCACCCTGTAAAATATATTTATTTAATGTCGCAAGGTATTTTCTTTTTTCTACATTAATATACTGATTGATCTTTACTTCATTATTTTCTTTTAATAATTGATCTAATTCAGGTGAATATGAAATTGAGTTCGGTGCTGATGGATCAGACATTAATGAATTTATAAGCTTTTGATATTTATCTTTCGCTATTTGAATAGTCGGACTAAATTTATATGTTATTTCATTTTCAGTGGAATGTACCATCAGTGAGATGAACAAACTAATAATCAATATGGATATTTTTCTTAACATGGTTGTACCTTTTTATATGAAAAAGGCTTCCGAAGAAGCCTTATTTTAAAAATATCAATTAAGACACTTTATCACCCGGTTTAGCACCAGATTCAGGTGAAATCACCCAAACACCATCGCCATTACCCGCAGCGAGTACCATACCGTTTGAAATACCAAAACGCATTTTACGTGGTGCAAGGTTTGCCACCATCACCACCAATTTGCCTTTTAAGTCTTCAGGTTGGTAGAACTCACGAATACCGCTAAATACGTTACGTGGTTCAGCTTCACCCACATTTAAAGTGAGTTGAAGAAGTTTATCGGAACCCTCAACCGTTGCAGCTTCAAGAACTTCCGCTACACGTAGGTCAACTTTCATAAAATCATCAATATTAATGATTTCAGCTTCGCCCACTTTAGGTTCAGCTTTCTTCTCTTTGGCTTTCTCTTTTTTCTTTTCAGCTTTTGGTGCTTCAGCAGGCGCAGCTAAAGAATCTTTAGATGCATCGACCATTGCAGCAACAGCTTTTGGATCTACACGTTGCATCAATGGTTGGAACTGTGCAATTTCATGTGCAAGCAAAATTTGCTGACGCGATGCAAAGTCAAAGCTGTCGAGTTGTAAGAAGGCTTGAACTTGTTCAGCCAATGTTGGCAATACAGGCGCCAAGTAAACCGCCAATTGACGGAACAGGTTGATCCCGACAGAACACACATCATGCACTTGCTGTTCTTCGCCTTCAATTTTCGCAAGCGCCCAAGGCTTTTTCTCATCAATGTATTGATTGGCTTTATCAGCAAGCGCCATGATTTCACGAATCGCTGTTGAGAATTCACGTGCTTCGTATGCTTGCGCGATTGAATCACCAGCGTCAATAAAGCTTTGCACCAGTTCAGGCTCGGCACAGGTTGCGCTTAATGTATTATCAAACTTGGTGTTAATAAATTTGGCACAACGGCTGGCAATATTCACTACTTTACCCACCAAGTCAGAGTTTACTTTCTGCACGAAATCATCCAGATTCAGGTCAGAATCTTCAACTTTATCAGATAGTTTAGACGCGAAGTAATAACGCAGATATTCCGGATTCAAGTGCTGTAAATAGGTTTCTGCTTTAATGAAGGTGCCGCGAGATTTCGACATCTTCTGACCATTTACAGTCAAGAAACCGTTTACAAATAAACCGGTTGGGGTGCGGTAGTTGGCACCTTCCAGCATTGCCGGCCAGAACAGCGCGTGGAAATAGACAATATCTTTACCAATGAAGTGATAGACCTCATTGTCAGAATCTTTTTTCCAGTAATCATCAAAATTCAGGTCTGGACGTTTGGTTTTGACGTAGTTTTCAAAGCTCGACATATAGCCAATAGGTGCATCAACCCAAACGTAGAAATATTTATTTGGCGCATCCGGAATTTCAAAGCCGAAGTAAGGTGCATCACGGGAGATGTCCCAATCGTTCAGGCCATTGTCAAACCATTCATCTAACTTGTTGGCAATTGATACCGGCAAACGGCCTTCATCACGGGTCCATTTTTGCAGGTATTCACCAAAGTTTGGCAATTTAAAGAAGTAGTGATCCGATGATTTTTCAATCGGCGTGGCACCGCTTAACGTCGATTTCGGATTTAACAGTTCAGTGGCGTTATACGTGGTTCCGCAGACTTCACATGAGTCGCCGTACTGATCTTCGGCTTTACATTTCGGGCAGGTGCCTTTAATGAAACGGTCCGACAGGAACATGCCTTTTTCCGGGTCGAACAGTTGTGTCACAGGACGAACGGCAATATTGCCGGCATCACGGTTCTTGAGATAAATTTCTTGCGCGCGCGCCTTGTTGGTGTCGCTATGGGTGGAATCATAATGATCAAAATCGACCTTAAAGCCGGCAAAGTCACGCATATGTTCGGCCTGAACATTGGAAATCTGCTGTTCTGGTGAAATACCGTTGGCTTCAGCACGTAGCATGATGGCGGTACCGTGAGCATCATCCGCACAGACATAAGTCACTTCATGGCCCATTGCACGCATGGCACGAACCCAGATATCTGCCTGGATATAACCGAGTAAGTGGCCCATATGGATTGGACCATTGGCGTATGGAAGGGCGTTGGTGACTAAAATTTTACGCACGGATTAACTCTCTCATTCGTATTCATTATGCAATGTCCGCGATTTTACCTTAGATGATGCAGGCTTGCACAAGGGAATCGGCGAATTCTTTTCAGGACCGGATAAAATCTGCATTTCTGTGCCGAAAAAACAGAAAAAACCAAGTCTTTGACTAAGATTTATAATTCCTGTGGCTGCGCTGGCTTAACCTTCGTTTAAATACCCGTTAAACTAGGGCATTCGGTTGTATATCCAGATTTGGAGTAACTTTATGTCGTGGCTTTCTTCACTAAAATCGGTCTTTGCTCCTGCACAGGAGGTGAAAGAGGAAGAAATCCAGAAGGTACTGCAAAACTATGTACTTCCTGCTTCCCAAAACGCACTCAAAGAGCGTATTTCTCAGGTCAATGTACAGGGACAAATCCTGCAATTAACTATCAATACTTATCCGGAAGAAAAACAGTATTTGCAGCAGATTCATGATGAACTGGCCGATGTACTCGAGCAATGCGGCATCATGGAACTGAATCTGCATGTGGTGCAGCAAAAAACCGGGGCGAAAAAAGAGGGCGGCTGTGGTCATAACCATGCCGAAGGTGAAAGCTGTTCCAGCAAGCCACAAGTTGCAGCAAAATCCAGTCTGCCACCTGTGGTCGATGCTTCGGCAAGTTCAGATGCGCTCAAGCAAGCCAATGCCAACTATCAACCCCAGCAAGAAGAAGCGCCAATTCAAAAAGCTGCACCGCAGCAGCGTGATGTGCCAAAACATCCACGTATTCAAAACGTAATTCTGGTGTCATCCGGTAAAGGTGGGGTTGGAAAATCAACCACTACCGTTAATCTGGCCTTGGCGATGCAACAGCTGGGTCTGAAAGTGGGTGTATTGGATGCCGATATTTATGGCCCGAGTATTCCAACCATGCTCGGCAATGCCGGCCAAACCCCGATGATTGAAGCCGAGCATTTTGTGCCTTTAGATGCTTATGGGATGGCGGTGCTGTCGATTGGTCATTTAACTGGTGATCATAATACCCCGGTGGCTTGGCGTGGACCAAAAGCTACGGGTGCCCTGATGCAGTTATTCAATCAGACCTTGTGGCCAGATTTAGATGTACTGGTGATTGATATGCCGCCGGGAACCGGTGATATCCAGTTAACCCTGGCGCAGCGTATTCCGGTCACGGGTGCCGTAATTGTCACTACACCGCAAAACGTAGCCTTAATGGATGCGACCAAAGGCATTGAGCTGTTTAACCGTGTACAGATTCCGGTGATAGGTGTGATTGAAAATATGTCGACGCACATCTGTTCTAACTGTGGTTTTGAAGAGCAAATTTTTGGGACCGGTGGTGGCGATCAACTGGCCGAGCAATACGATATTCCATTACTGGGCCGTTTGCCGCTGAATGTACAGATTCGTGAAAATGCCGATGCCGGTAAACCGTCTGTGATTGCCGAAGATGATGCAGCCGACAGCTATCGGGAAATTGCCCAGAAAATCATGGATAAACTGCCAAAAGCAGACAAAGACCAGAACCGGATTTTTTAATTCTGTAATGTAGTGAATAGAAAAAAGCCCAATCTTCAGATTGGGCTTTTGTTTTAGGCAGATGATAAACCGGATGGCGTCGATTTTTGCTTTCTGGCTTGCAGCACATTAACAGCCACTGCAATCACCACCATGATGGTACCGGCAATATCGGTATAGGTTTCCGGAATAATCATCATTAAGGCACCCACCCCCATGAAAATTCGCCAGAACCAGTTTAAACCGGTTTTGAAATAGCCCTCGACCGCCGCGCCCAAGGCTAGAATCCCAATAACCGAAGTCACGGTAATGCTGACAATGGTGGTCCAGGCCGGGAAGGCAAATTCACGCGCATTAACGGCCACATTGGTGGTATCAATCATCAGCATGGCCGGGTTATATACAAACAGGAACGGCACAATAAAACCGGCCAGTGACAGTTTCAGTGCCTGAAAACCGGTCCGCATCGGGTCGCCGCCAGCAATCCCGGCACCGGCAAAGGCGGCCAGCGCCACTGGCGGGGTGATATTGGCAAGCAGACCAAAATAGAACACAAACATGTGCGCTACCAAGGTCGGAATATCAAAATGGGCCAAGGCTGGTGCAGCCATGGTCGCGGTAATGATATAGGCCGGAATTGAAGGCAGGCCCATGCCCAGAATCATGGAAGCCAGCATGGTAAAGAACAGGGTCAGGAACAGGCTGCCCGCACCAATACTCATAATAGATGAGGTCATGACGGTACCGAAACTGGTCAGGCTGACCACCCCAATGATAATCCCGACCACCGCACAGGCCGCCATCACCGATAAGGACTGCCGGGCACCATCGGCCAGGGCATCCAGAATCTCCCGAATTCCCATGCGGGTAGATTTTCTAAAGGCTGCCACAATAACCGTAAGCACAATGGTATACACCGCGGCATAACTGACCGGAATTGACTGGAACAGGAAAAACACCAGCGCCACAATCGGAATCAACAAATGTCCGCGCTCTTTTAGCACTTCTTTAACCCGAGGTAAATCTGCTTTGGGTACCCCTTTTAGGTTGTCTTTCCCGGCACGAAAATGGACTTGGGCCATCACGCCTAAATAATACAACAGCGCCGGCAGGGTCGCGGCTAGGGCGATGGTGCCATAACTGACGCCGGTGGTTTCCGCCATAATAAAGGCACTGGCGCCCATCACTGGCGGTAAAATCTGTCCGCCGACTGAAGCACTGGCTTCCACCGCGCCGGCAAAATTTTTGTGATAACCAATCTTTTTCATCAGCGGGATGGTAAAGGAACCGGTACCGACCACATTGGCCACTGCCGTACCATTAATACTGCCCATAAAGCCACTGGAAATAACCGCCACCTTGGCCGGGCCACCCTGTTTATGCCCGGCCAGGGCCATGGCCAGATCATTAAATAATTTGCCCATCCCCGATTTAGCCAGAAAGGCGCCAAATAAAATAAACAGGAAAATGAAAGTCACCGATGCGCCAATCGCCGATGAATACAGGCCTTCGGTTTTCAGATACATCTGCCCGAAAATATCACTCACGGTATAAGGCCGGGTCAGCAACCGTTCTGGCATCCAGTTAAAATGACTGATAAAAGGATAAGCTAGGAAAATCAGCCCGAGAATCGGCAGCATCCAGCCCATGACCCGTCGTGCTGCTTCCACTACCAGCACCACGGTCATAATTGAAAACACAATATCCAGTACATTGGGAATCCCGCCGCGGGTGGTCATAATGGCCTGATATTCTTTCCATAAATATAAAAATGAAGCGAGAGAGGCGAGGGCCAGAATCCAGTCGAACCAGGCCACATGCTGGCGGGAACTGGACTGTCGTGCTGGATAAAGTAAAAACACCAGTACCAGACCAATGGCCACGTGCGCCGAGCGTTGTAGCAGTTCTGGAAGCGGGTTAAAGGTAATAAACAGATGAAACAGCGAATAGCTGATGGCAATCGCAGCAATAAACCAGCTGACCGATTTGCTGCGAGGCCGACGCGTGACCGATTCCCGGTCAAATTTTTCCAGCAGGGCCTGCTGTTCTTTTTCATCCAGCTGTTCAATGGTTACTTTTTCTTGTTGTGTCATACGCAGTCTCCTTGACCCCACCATTTCCAGAACGGTCGTTGCTGTACCGAAAAATGCACCACCGTGTAATCAGGAAAATCTTCGGCAATGGGCCAGCGTTTCTGATTGATCTGGAGCTGTCCTTGCATACGGCGTGAAATGGTCCAATGTAATTCTTTTAAATGATGATTGACCTGCATACGTACCTGGCCATTGGCTTGGCGCAGCACAGGATAATGATCCGGTGTACCGGCACCAAAGGACACCAGGTCGGTATGCGTTAAAATAAAATGCTGATCTTCACGCTGATAATGTTCCTGCCAGCGGGTTTTTTCTACCGAATGTTGCCACTGCAACTGAAACTGTTGTGAACGAATCACACAGCTGGTGTTAGGACCTTTGTGACTCTCTTCAATCTTGACCAGGGTATAACTTTGCGGAAACCACAGGCCGAGCAGGATGACCAGCATCAATAGAAAAAGTGCAGCCCAAACTGCACTTTTATAGCTGAACATTAAGGTGCTGCCACCTCATCATAATAACGTTTCGCCCCCGGATGCAGCGGTGCAACCAGGCCTTGCTGGGCTTTTTCCAGGCTAATATCGGTAGCAGCCTGATGGGCATTGGCCAAATTGTCTAAATTTTCAAAAAAGGTTTTGGTCAGTTTATACACATCATCTTCAGACAGGTCGGAACGTACCACCAAGGCATTCATAATGGCCGCGGTCTGCACATCTTCTGCATTGCCATACGTGCCTTTTGGAATCACCATCGGCAGGAAGTAAGACTGGTTCTGGGCAATCTGTTTGACTTTATCTGCATTAATACTCACCAGTTGCAGATCAAAACTCTGTTGTAGTTCCATCAATGATGAATTTGGAATACCACTGGTCAGGAAGGCCGCATCCAGTTTGCCACCTTTTAAGGCATCGGCGGCTTCGGCATAACCTAGGTAATCGACTTTGACATCGTCATAGCTAATCCCAAAACCATCCAGCAGGGTACGCGCATTAACTTCCACCCCGGAGTTTTGTGCACCCACGGCAATACGTTTGCCTTTTAAATCTTCAATAGAGCGAATCCCGGATTTTTTTGAAGCCACAATCTGCACATAGTTAGGATATAAAGCCGCAATTTGCTGCACATTGCCAATTTTATCTTTAAAGCTGCCTGTGCCCTGAATGGCTTCGGTCAGACTATCACTCATCACAAAAGCCATTTCGACTTTATTCTGTTTTAGCAGGTTCAGGTTTTCAACCGAAGCGCCGGTGGTCTGGGTTTTGGAGTTAACGCCGTAGGTTTTGTTATACAGTTCGGCCAGACTGGTCCCGATCACGTTATAGGGACCAGAGGCGCCACCTGTGGCAATACTGACAAAACGGGTTTGCAGTTTGTCGGCAGCAGCGGCACTGCTTTGTGGATCGGCCTGGGTGTTGTTCTGGCCCGGATCATTGGAACAAGCACTTACACCAGCTAAGGCCAGCGTCAGTAAGGTCAGTTGCGTCCATTTTTTCATTGACTTCTCCTGTGATTATTATCGTCATCCATTGTTGAAATATTGAAAGATTTCAAACTTAAAGCTGGTTCTGGTTATTCTGATTAAGGCAGCTTGTTGAGTTAAAAATTAACCGAATAATTTGAACTTGAACAGTTTTTTTACGCATTTATACAATTAGAGGTGGGTAAAAATGGACTAAAAACTCTTGATTTATTGGAGATGAACGGCCCAGTTTTGATGACTGTTATATATTCTTTAATGTGTTTTTAAGTTTATGATAATTAATAATAAATATATTGTAATTGACTGTGTTTTTAGTTGAGGAATTCCTCTGTTTTGCTGCACAATGAGGCCAGTTACAATTTATTTTTTGCCTATGCCTTGCAACTCCATTACATTTGCAGCATTCGCACATGAGGCTGGCTATGATTTCATGGTTTTTTATTGGTTTGGTGATCACCATCTTGTTGACACCTGGTCCAACCAACACCTTGCTGGCCTCTTCCGGAATTCAGGTCGGCATCCGTAAATCTTTTCATTTAATTCCCGCTGAAGCCTTTGGTTATCTGATTTCCATTACCCTGTGGGGCATACTAATCGGGCAGGTGTCGAGCCAGTTACCGTTATTGCCTACTGTACTAAAACTGTTTAGTGCGGTTTATATCATTTATCTGGCCATCAAGTTGTGGCGTACTGCCAATGTCGAACAGCAGTTTCAGCAGCCGACCATTCGTGCACGTGAACTGTTTGTGGCCACTTTACTAAATCCGAAGGCCTTGCTGTTTGCTTCTGCAATTTTTCCGGCCATCGCCTGGACCAGCGCCGCACATTATGTGGCACATATTCTGATGTTTCTGATCCTGATTATTCCCATTGCATTTTTCTGGACCCTGATTGGTTCCTTTTTGGCCAGCAATAAAATCCGCTGGCTTAATCCGGCCAATCTGCAAAAAACAGCATCCTTGCTGCTGTTCAGCTTTTCAATTCCGTTAAGTTATTCGGCGCTTTTAAGGCTTTAAATGACCCATCTACAGCAGGCGGAAAAGTCGACTTCATGCCTGCTTATTTCCATTGGTGCCGATTTCAGTTAAAGTACAGCGCAGTAAAACATTCGCTTTTGGATAGAAATAAATGGCAATTAAGTCTGATCGTTGGATTCGCGAAATGAGCGAAAAACACGGCATGATTGAACCGTATGCACATAATCAGGTTCGATTTGATGAAAATGGCAACAAACTGATTTCCTATGGCGTTTCAAGTTATGGTTATGACGTCCGTTGTGCACGTGAATTTAAAGTATTCACCAATGTTCATTCTGCCATTGTTGATCCAAAAAACTTTGATGAAAAAAGCTTTATTGATATCGAATCGGATGTCTGCATTATTCCACCAAACTCGTTTGCCTTGGCGCGTACAGTTGAATATTTCCGTATTCCACGTAATGTTTTAACCGTGTGTCTGGGCAAATCGACCTATGCGCGCTGCGGTATTATTGTCAATGTCACGCCGCTCGAACCAGAGTGGGAAGGGCATGTGACCTTGGAATTCTCTAATACCACCAACCTGCCTGCACGTATTTACGCGGGTGAAGGCGTTGCACAGATGCTGTTCTTTGAATCAGATGAAGTGTGTGAAACCTCCTATAAAGATCGTGGTGGTAAATATCAGGGCCAAACCGGGGTAACCTTACCGAAAGCCTGATAGTGGAAACTTAAAATAAAAACAAGCGAGCCGTTGTGCTCGCTTGTTTTTTCTCCAATTCATTCATCGGAAAAACGGGCTTTTTGGCCCGTATTTTTTTGCAATTGATAAATTATTACGCATAATGAACAACAATTATGACTTGGTAATCGCATGTTTTTAAGGATAAAAACACATAAATAAATAGCCAAGTTCTGGATAAATAAAAGAATGATGCGGAGCATCTGGGAATAGGATGGTCGAGATGACTGAATATGGAATTGGCCTAAATTTTAGAAAAAGTTGCTTAGCTGCCTTGGTCGGGATGTTGCTAAGTTCTCCTGCATATGCTTTACAGAATCTATCCGATGAACATCTGGCAAATACCACAGGTGAAGGGATTGCCTTGCTTCCTGAAAATTTCAAAATGGTATTTCAGCGCCCGAATGATGTGTCTGCGGCATCAAGTTATACCCGTAATCTCGATAATCCGGAACAATATGACACCGGTTTTATTCGCATCATTCCGGTAGGTGAAAATTACGATAATTTAACCCTCAGTCAGACTGATGCTGCCAATCAGAGAACCAAAGCGGATATTTTTATTTATGGTCTGGCGCTCTCTGAAACCAATAACAATATAAACCAACGCTATAGTAATCAGGGGTTTGATTGGGGCAGTGCTGCGAATCCCTGGTTATTTCGCGCTGGTACAGACGAAAATATCCGTCAATTTGACAGTACGAATGCAGCGACCGATATCAGTTATATTTCTTTAGAAGCTCCTTTGGCCAAAGTGGATGCTGATGATCAGGACAATAATATTAAACTTGGGCTTTGGTTAGATGCTTTTTCACGCAGCTGGAACTCAAGTAACAAGGTGGACCCGATTACGGGGGCACCTGTCACGACCAATGCGGCCAATGATCCTGACTTATTAAAAAATCAGCGAATTCGTTTGCAATTGGTGGCCAATGGTCTAAGTCTAAGTGGTTCACAGGTTCGGTTGTTTCAAACTATGCCTTCTACCAATGCGGTAGAAAGTCAGACTTTAGGTATGGCCAGTCTTATTCGTCTGAATACCAATGATAATCCTGAAGCTCTAATTTATGAAAATACCCAGGCCAATAAAGAACTGCTCAATGCCAGAGGCTTGCGTATAAGTACAGCAACCCTCAATGATGGTACCGCGGTTACGCCTGCACTCGACCGTTCTTTAGCCCCAATTTTCCATGCTGAAGAAGGTTTGTATTTGTATAGCCCCAACATCAATTTAGTGCTCGGCAATATGCACCAACCGTTTATTTTGGGCTCGGAAGGCCAGAATATTATTTTAGAAGTGACCCGTATACCGAATGTCCCTGAAATTTATAAACAGATTTATACCTATTATGCCGATATTGATGGCGATAACACCGAGATCAACCCTGCTGACTATAAAGGCTCAACCTGTAATGTTGCTTATTGTGGCTCTAATATTTCCCAAGTACTTTCAGGGGCAGGAACCACCAACTATCAGGGAACCAATGCAACACATAGCAGTATTTCAATTGGTAGTGTGACACGTGATCCGACCACGAATCTGTTAAAAGCCAACACTGCGAGTAATTCTACCGGTGTGGTATTTAGAAGTCCGCATGCAACTACAGCACCTGTAAACTTGGGCTCGGTGGCAATTGATGGTGTGCTGATCCAGCACTTGAAGTTTAAGACCACGGGACTATAAGAGGGAATTTGAGATGCTGAAAAAAATCTGCTTTCCACTGGCTCTTTGTGTCAGCACATTCAGTTCTGCTCAACTGGTCAGTTTAAATCAAGATGAACTGTTAAATACGGTCGGGCAGGGCGGTGCCGATTTAAGCTGGACGCTTTCTTTAAACCATAAATATGCCAATGACATGAGTCTCAAGAATATTTCCGAACTCAGTAATGGTGAGGTCACTACGGCAAATTATCAGTATGAATGTAGCAATGATGTGTTATGCCGTTTTGCTTTTTCTCCCAATAATCATCGTGATGAAAATGGTCAGAAGTGGCTGGTGTTTAAACAGATTCAAGGCACGATTCAGATTGATAAATTCTCCTTGGAAGGCACCACCATTATTAATAAGGATAAAAATCCACAAACAGCGATGCTGCTTAAATTTTATGATCAGCATCCTCTGAAAATCAGGAATCTAGGTTTTGCGAGTCTGGCGGTTGAGTCAGGTAATGAAGGTTATTTAAACAATACCCGATATACCACCTATAACAATGGTTCTCAGGTTCCTTCATTTGATCAGGGACAGGAACAGGGATTTATGGGACTGAATGTTCATGGCAACTTGCATCTGTCAGGAGATATCAAAATTTTCAGTTATAACTGCTCAGGAGCTGCAACCAGCCGCTGTTAAGCGTTGGGATTTCAAAAGGACATTGAAATGAATAAAACAATAAAATTAAATGTACTTGCCTTATCTATCTGTTTAGCTCAGCAGGCATACGCACTACAGCCTATTTCTGATCGTAGTCTCAGTCAGGTGACAGGGCAGGATGGTATTTCTATTACCCATGAAGTTTCGAAGGTGACAATTGATCAATTGAACTGGGTGGACTATCACAATACCGGAAGTATGAAACTGGGGATGCATGATATTGAAGTGCTCAGCTCGGGGGGGCAGAATATTAAAAGTACCCTTGATGTTGACGTTGGTACCACAGCAAATGGTGTCGGCATGCATATCCAGGCGAGTATTTCACCATTTAAATCTACGGTTCAGAACATCATGCTCATTTGTGAGCCGAACTGTGGTGATAACCAAACGGATCAGAACCTGGGGTCTTTAAGCTTTCATACTATTTCACCGCTACGTTTTAACCTAATTACCAGTAATGGATTATTTAACCGGAATGATCTGGCTCATTTAGATTTTGAGCTTAAAAATGCCAGTATTTCTTATGGTCTAAATGGCCAGAACCTGACCTTAAAAGATTTTAACTTTAACCTGTCTGCAGATGGATATATGTATCTGGATCAGGATGAAGGGATTGTGCTGGCAACTAAAAACAGTCCTACTGGCCAAGACCATATTGTAAATTTAGGACGGGTAGAAGATCTGACCAATGTATCCGATAACCGGTCAGGAGCAACCAATCCAGGGGTGAATATCGATTTACGTTATGGTCCAGAGGGAAGCCAGAATAACCTGATTCGTATGGGGGCTTCTGGAGCAGTGACCAACGGTAAGCTCTTTATTAATGCTAACCAGGCTGGAATTGGAAAGTTTAATACGGTTAGTCGTAATTCAGGCGATTTGACTGAAACAACACGGCAAGCCGGTGGTTATGATATAGCCGGCCCGGGTGGTTTACATCTGGGTATGTCTGCCGAATTTACCCGAGAAGGCAACCCGCTACTCAATGGCAGGGCTCCGACTACACTCGAGATTGGGCATACAGGTACAGGCAGCTATGCAATTGAATTTTCTAACTTATCGCCACTTGCAGTACGTGATAGTAATAATGTTGATGACTTGACTAAACGCAACGCCTATATTGATTTTGGTGATATTTTTATTAATACCGTTCAGGCCAAATCTTTAAACTTTATTATCAATGAGAATATGCAAAAGGTGCTGGGCAGTAATACTCTAGAATTGATTTATAACATTAGCCCTGATCAGAATGCACAAAATTTAGCGCTTATTGCGGTGCGAGGTATGGATTTTCAGGCCATCGCGCGTAAGGCCAGATTCATTTCAGATAACTCGATTGATGCCATTACTGCAACTTCTGGTGAGTGGGGGATTGGTATTCCAATCTTTAACTTAAATACCAACCTGGCTTTGTATGCAAAAAATTATAGTCGTAATGGTGTTGACCGTTCTGGTTTAGGCTATAACCTGGCACTTTCGACGGAAGGCTATGGTATTGACCAGAAAACAGGCGCACCAAGTACAACCTCTATTCTGATTATTGATGGTGCGACCGGTAAATACAGTGGTGAAGAAGTCAACTATTATGCGGGCCTAAGAAATATAGATGCGTACCTGAAATCGGATGGGGTGATTGGTTTTGAAGAAGATGGCATTTATGTCAAGGCAGATAACTTGCTGCTGGCTGCAAAAGCTGAAATTGCAATTGGTCAGTTGCCAGGCTCTTTATATAACTGTGCTGAAGTAGAGTGTCAGAACCGAGTAGTTCCTATCGATAACTTTGCCAGAAAAGATGACATCTTGGCTTCTTTAGCCTTCAAGCTTGATGGTAAAGGTGAACTTATGATTATTCCTGGTCTTGAGTCCACGAATGCCACACCCGATACTAATTTTTTATCTTTAAAAGCAAATTTTGAATTTAATCCGATTGCAGAGGCAGATAAAGATAATCCAAGTGTTTTGGGAAGTTATATCAGCCTGATTAATGAAGACCGGAATGGCGTTGGGACTAAAACATCTAGTGTAAATTTAAACAAAATGCAAGGTCATGTTGGTTTAGATGCCCGTGTTCTAGTGAAACAAGATACGGTGGTCTTAGATAATCAGGTGAACTTTAATTATAAAGCGACAATGCAGTCTGGATTGGGACAAGCTTTTAAAGCAGAAATGGCGATGTCTCCATCTGGAACGATGCAAAAAATTGCTGATTTTGCCATTCCTGGTGGCAATATGCGTAGCACTTTAGGGATCACACCACGCTAAGTAGATGAAATTGGCTTAAGGATTTGAGTATGAAAAAAACAATAATGTGGGCTCTTATAGGTTCAGCTTTATCCATGACGAACACAAGTCATGCCTTATCTGTGCTTGAAGATGCTGAATTATCGGATGTGACAGGACAGGCTCTATTTTCTGTCGTGAAAGAAACAGATGCTAGTCAAGGTTTAGATTTTTTTAAACTGGGAATTGATGCTGAGTTATCACTAAATGCCAATATTAAATCCTTGCAACTTGGCTGTGGCGGTGAAAATGGTGCGGGTGCTTGTGATATTGATATCTCTGCACTGTCATTGGGCTGTGTGGTGGGCGCGAGTGGAAATTGTATTACCTTACCTACCAATATTGCAGGACAGCCCAAAGGCCAAGATTTTGATAACAGTTTAAGTAATCAAAAAGAGTTAAGAGATTTTGTCTTAACGAATCCCTTTTTCCAATTTGCGATCAAAGGAGGCGACCAAGCTGCAACTCGTGAAGTGGTCGGGGTAAGAGTGGGTGCGGATAAAGCCCAAGGCCCGATGAGCATTGGTGCTATGAATAATTTTAGTGGTTATTTAACTGGAATCAATAATTTATATATTCAGGCACAAACCAATGTGGCGGTTACCTGTAAGCAGGGAACAGCAAACTGTTCCGATGCAGATGCTTCAAAGTATTCTCAAGATTTCGTTGGTGATTATGGTCCTCTTGCTGGTGGGAAAAAGCAACAATATGAAGCAAGTGCATATTTAGGGGTTAAAAATGCTGAAATCCTTAATCTTCTTTTTGGTTCTGTAACTGTGGAATATCGTGACCAGACGATTAATACAGCAGCAGCTCAACGGGAAAACTTAGGTATTGTCGCAAACGGAAATCGTATGACCCAAGTACAAATCCATGGTTTGCAATTAGGAAGCTTGGTCGATGAAGTTGTACAAAATCTGACAATTAACCAAATGTGTACCGGTCATGATCCTGGCAAGTGTAGTGCTATTGGTACAGAAATGATTGGAAATACGTTATTGCCTTTATTACGTACAGGAATTCAAATTTATATGAAACAGGAAACATTAAAAGGTTTAAATCTTCCTGTTCCTGAGCAAGGTACTTTGGAGCTGGATGGTGCTTATAGTACTAAACTCACCAATTTATTAAATGCCTATGTCTTGCCTTATAATTTAGGCAATGTACATCAAATTGATGTTGACTCTAACTTGTTTGGTATTGCCTTAACTTCTTTAGGGAATGGTATTCGTTTCCCTGATTTTGCTGAGGATGCAAAAGCAACCAAGGGATGGTCAATGTATTTAGAAGATGCTTTTACGATTAATATTAATCAGCCTTTAACTACCTTAATGTCCAATATTGTACAAACCGGTTTGGCTGCTCAAGGGAATATTACAATGCTTGAGCAACCATACCGTAATTGCTATGGCAGTATGAAATTCTGCTAAGCCTTAAAACTAAAAAATCCCGCTGAAGCGGGATTTTTTATATACCAAGACTTATTATTTTGCGAGCTTCGCCAATAACTCATCTTTGCTTAAGTTGGTTGATTCAGCATCACGGCGACCTTTATATTCAAAAGTACCCGCATCTAAGCCTTTTTCACCAATCACAATACGGTGTGGAATACCGGTTAACTCCAGATCAGAGAATTTCACTCCTGGGCGTTCATTACGGTCATCCAGTAGTACATCATAACCGGCAGCACTTAATTCTGCATATAAGGCTTCCGCAGCTTCTAATGTACGCGGTGACTTATGTGCATTCATTGGTACAATTGCGACTTCAAACGGAGCAATGGCAGCTGGCCAGATAATCCCTTTCTCATCGTAATTCTGTTCAATTGCAGAAGCCACGACACGGGTCACACCAATACCATAACAGCCCATGGTCACCACAAATGGTTTGCCATCTTCGCCTAACACTTTACAGTTCAGTGCTTCAGAATATTTTTGACCCAGCTGGAAAATATGGCCCACTTCAATTCCGCGTTTAATTTGAAGTACACCTTTACCATCTGGAGATGGATCGCCTTCCACCACATTACGTAGGTCATAGACTTCAGTAAACTGTGCATCACGCTCCCAGTTCACACCCGTAGCGTGTTGATCTGCGGCGTTGGCACCTGCAACAAAGTCAGACAAGACAGAAGCAGCACGATCGACAATCACGGTCATGCCTTTTTCAACCAAGCCTTGTGGACCTACAAAACCAGCGGTCAGACCAAGCGCAGCAATTTGCTCTTCAGTAGCGAAGGTTAATGGCGCTGCAATTAAAGGATGTTTTTCAGCTTTAATTTCATTCAGTTCATGGTCACCGCGCAGGAACAGGGCAATCACCGGAACAGTGCCATTTTCATCGGCAATGCCTTGTACCAGTAAAGCTTTAACAGAATGTGCAGGATCCGTACCGAGGAAGCTTGATACATCCGCGATGGTCTTTTGATTTGGAGTATCTACAACAGTTAAGGCTTGGCTTGGCGCTGCACGCTCACCGACCAGAATCGCTTCCGCCATTTCAATATTGGCTGCGTAATCTGATTCAGTCGAGAAAGCGATATCATCTTCACCGCTGTCTGCCAGAACGTGGAATTCATGGGAACCTGAACCACCAATTGAGCCGGTATCGGCCTGTACCGGACGGAAATCCAGACCAAGACGGCTAAAGATCCGGCAGTAGGTGTCATACATGACATCATAGGTTTCTTGCAAAGAAGCCTGATCAACGTGGAAAGAATAGGCATCTTTCATGATGAATTCGCGTGAACGCATCACCCCGAAACGTGGACGGATTTCGTCACGGAATTTGGTCTGAATCTGATAGAAGTTCATTGGCAGCTGCTTGTAACTTTTCAGTTCAGTGCGTGCCAGATCGGTAATCACTTCTTCATGGGTTGGGCCCAGCACAAACAGGTTATTGTGACGGTCGGTAAAACGCAGTAATTCTGGACCATATTGCACATAACGGCCCGATTCTTCCCATAATGATGCAGGCTGGGTCACTGGCATAAAGGTTTCTAAAGCGCCGGCGCGGTTCATTTCTTCACGGACAATCGCTTCGACTTTATTTAATACGCGTACCCCCATTGGCAACCAGGTATACAGACCTGAAGCCAATTTACGGATCATCCCCGCACGTAACATGAGCTGATGTGAAATCACTTCAGCATCATTTGGGGTTTCTCTTAACGTAGCAAACAAAAAGCGACTCGCGCGCATGGAAACTGTCCTGATAATTAATCGTGAAAGCAGAGATTATACGATAAAAAAATGAGGTGAACATTCGGAATGTCACCTCATTGTGTTTTCTTCTGGCTCAAGACATCAGTTTGCGGCTTTGGCGTAGCATGAAATTCTTGAAATCATCCAGATAGGTGAAGATGACGGGCACCACCACCAGCGTGAGCAGGGTCGAGGTAATTAACCCGCCAATTACCGCATGGGCCATGGGCGCACTCTGTTCGCCGCCTTCACCCAGACCGAGTGCCAGCGGGACCATGCCCATCACCATGGCAGAGGTAGTCATTAGAATCGGGCGTAAACGGGTTTTACCGGCCTGAATAATCGCCTCATAACGCGGCTCACCTCTGTCCATGGCCTTTTTAATAAAGTCGATCAGCAGGATGGCGTTCTTGGTGACCAGTCCCATCAGCATGATAATCCCGATAATCGAGAACAGGTTCATGGTGGAGTTCAGCAGGAACAGCGCCAAAAACACCCCAATCAGCGACAGTGGCAACGAGGCCATAATCGCAGCTGGGTGAATAAAGCTGTTAAATTGCGAGCCCAGCACAATGTAAATAAACACAATCGACAGGGTGATGGCGGTCAGTGCATAACCCGCAGATTCAGCCATATCGGCATTGGAACCTTGGGTATCGAAGCTGTAACCCGGCGGCAATTCAAAGTTATTTTGAATGGCTTCAATGTCCCGGCCAATATCACCAGCTGGGCGACCTGCGGTATTGGCTTCGACCAGAACCTCACGGGCCAGATCACGACGATTAATCTGTGAAGCGCCGAGGTTTTCTTCAAAGCTGGCCACACTGGCCAACGGCACCAGAATGGCTTGACCATTGGCATCGGTTTTTTGTGAGGTCAGCGACATTTGCTGGACATCACCCGGCAGGCTGCGGCGGTCTTCAGTCAGACGGACATTTACATCATAGGTTTCGCCGTTTTCATCTTGCCAGGTGGTGACGTCATCGCCGGCAATCAGCGGACGAATCACGTTGGCAATCTGGTTCACAGAGAGGCCTAAATCACTGGCCAGTACCCGGTTGATTTGCACTTCCAGTGTTGGTTTCGGTTCTTTCAAGGAGCTTTCCAGATCGACAATACCGTCTACTTTGGCAATTTCCAGCATAAAGCGGTCGGAAATCTGTTGTAGCTGGTTTAAATCCGGCCCTTTAATCGAAATCATCACCGGTTTTTGCCCGCCTGATACGGTTTCATCCGCCGAGGCCACCGAGGTGACACGAATGCCAGCCACGGTTTGCAGGCGTTCACGGAATTCATTGTTCAGCTCGGTCAGGGTTTGTTCACGTTCATTGCGCGGCGTAACCCGTACGCGTAAATTGACATGGTTTTTACCGCGATCAGTCAGGCTGTTAACCGAACCATAGGTAGAAATGACCTGTGGATGCTGGCGAATAATCTGATCGACCTGTTTCAGTTTGGCTTGTGAATATTCCAGCGAGGCATCCACCGGAGTTTCAAACTTAATCCGGATTTCACCTTTGTCCGGTACCGGTACAAATTCGGTACCAATCAGTTTGGATAAACCGAGTGCGCCAAATAACGAGGCCACCGCAATCAGCAGGGTAATCAGGCGGAAGCGTAAGGCCAGTTTCAGCAGCTTTTCATAGACATGACTGAGATTGTCCAGTTTGTTGGAAATCCAGTTCAGGAAACGTTTCACCCGGCCTGGCTGTTTGTTGGTTTTTTTACGCTCGGCCCAGTGTGCCGATAGCATCGGGTCCAGGGTAAAGCTAACAAACATGGAAATCAGAACTGCGGTACTGACCGTGACCCCAAACTGATAGAAGAAACGGCCAATAATCCCGCCCATAAAGGCCACCGGCAGGAATACCGCAACAATGGTCAGGGTGGTGGCCAGAACCGCCAGACCAATTTCTTTGGTGCCATCCAGCGCTGCGGTAACGTGGTCTTTGCCCATATCGGCATGGCGGACAATATTTTCCCGTACCACAATTGCGTCATCAATTAGCAGGCCAATACTTAAAGACAGGGCCAGCAGGGTCATCATGTTGATGGTAAAACCAAAGGCCCAGATAAAGGTCAATGTGCCGAGCAGGGCAATTGGCAGGGTCAGGCCGGTAATGGCGGTGGAGCGGAACGAGCCTAAAAACAGCAGGACGATCAGTACTGCCAGTGCTGCACCTTCAATAATGGTGCGGGCCACATCACGGATACTGCCGCGAATGCCTTTGGAACTGTCGACCACCACTTTGGCTGTGGTGCCCTCAGGCAATTGTTGCTGAAGGTCATCCAGCACTTTATAGGTATTATCGACCACCTCGATGACATTAGAATCTGAACTGCGCAGGATATCCACCGCAACTGCAGTTTTGCCATCCAAAAAGGCGCTGGACTCCAGTTCGGCCTGGCTGTCCTGAATGTCAGCGACCTGTTTCAGATAAATCGGTGCACCATTTTTATTGGCAATAATCAGGTCCCCAAAGGCCAGCGGATGGATAACCTTGGAGTTAATTTCAACCACCAGCTCGCTGTTGGCCTGTTTCAGGGTGCCGCCCGGCACTTCAACATTTTCTGCTTTTAGGGTGTTGATGACCTGATCTACGCCAATCCCGAAACTTTGCAGTTTTTCTGGTTGTACTTCAATCCGGATCTGGCGCTGTGCATCACCGAGTAAATTGACTGTTCCCACTCCCGGTACGGTGCGCAGTTGCGGTACAATGCGCTGGTCCAGATAAGCACTTAAATCACGCAGTGACATCTGCTCGGATTCAAACACAATCGACATAATCGCGTTGGCCGTCGGGTCGTAGCGCTCCACCACCGGGTCCTGGATTTCATCGCGGAATTCGGCAGTGACACTGGCAATTTTATCGCGTACATCCTGCGCTGCTACGGCAGAAGATACATCTAGATTGAACTCGGCAATAATGGTGGAAAGGCCCTCACTGGACTGGGAAATCACCTGTTTGAGACCGGAAATGGTGTTGATCTGATCTTCCATTTTCTTGGTAATTTCAGATTCAACCGTTTCCGGCGAGGCGCCCGGATAGTTGGTATAGACCACCACAAACGGAAAGTCGACATCCGGAAATTCTTCAACGCCCATACGCTGCCAGGAAGCCAGGCCCAGCACCATCAGACACAGCATCATCATGACCGTAAAAACGGGATATTTGACACTAATTCGGGTAAACCACATAGTTTTCTATCCTGAGGCGTTTTCGGCGGTCTGGCTGATGCTGACCGGTTGCTGTTCATTCTGCGGACTAAATTTGACCCGACTCACTAAATCGCTGGCCTGCAATCCGCTGACAATAGCGGTATTGTCACTATAGCGCTGCTCGAGCACGTGAATATCGACCCGGACAATCTTGTTCTGGCGAATGACCCAGACATAAGGTTTGTTTTGTATATCCTGAATGGTGTCTAAAGGAATCAGCTGACCGGAAATCGAATTGGACGAAATAATATTGCCTTCAACAAAGGCGCCGATGCTGAGCGAGTTGATGGATTCATTGGGTGTGGCAAAAAACTCGATCTGACGGCTGGCCAGATCGGCAATCGGAGATACCCGGCTTAAGGTGGCGGTCAGTTGGGCCGGATTGCCCTGAATTTTATATTCAATCTTTTGGCCGACCTTGAGCGCAGACTGCTGGTCACTTGGCAGTTTGGCCTGAATTTCCAGCCGGTCCGGATTAACAATTTCAAACAGGGTCTGGCCGGCAGAAACCGTCTGGCCAGGTTCGACCTGACGCTGGGTAATCACCCCGCTAATCGGGCTGAGAATGGTGCCATCGCGATCGGCTTTTTCGGCAATATCGACGTTGGCCTGCTGGGCACGGACATTTTCCAGCTGGGCACGATAATCGACCTGACTTTGTTCATATTCAACTTTGGAAATAAAGCCCTGATTCAGCAGGCGACGTTTACGCTCCATCATCACCCGGGCCTGATTGGCTTGTGCCTGCGTGGAGGCAAGGTTGGCGCGTGCTTGCGCCAGACGTGCTGCATTATCCTGATTGTTTAAACGGACCAGCACCTGACCTTTGCTAACCCGCTGACCCACTTGCGCATTGACTGCACTGGCGGTGGCAGTGACCTGTGCCTGAATGCTACTGTGTTGTACGGCACGAATAGTGCCGGTAAAGGCAGATTTGGACACCGAGTCGCCGGTTTGCACGGCCACCACATCATCCTGAATCAGTTCAATGGTTTCTGGTTCGCTACGGGCCTGTTCCGGTTCTGAGTTCTGGCAGGCGGTCAGCAGCAGGCACAGGCAAAGTGTACTGAGGCCGAGTAGGGGCGTACGAAAACGGGTAGAAGTATGTGATATACGCGGTGCTGGTCGCATGCATATTTATCCTTATTTTTCTTGTCACATGACAATTCAATTAAAAACTTCACTTTATTCAAGTGCTTTTAAGCGAGTAATAATTCTGTCGTATTCTGCCTGTGTTTTTCGATAGCTCGTTTGTAAAGATTGAATCTGCTGTCTTTTCTGATTTAAGTTGGTCAGGTTGTTGTTTAAATTGTTTTTCAGCTGTTCCGGGACCGGTTTGACTTTGCGCAGATATTCCATTTCCTGACGTTTAAACACAATCCGGTCATTCTGTAATTGTTTTAACTGTTCCTGCTGAAAGGCAATCTGCTTTTTAATATGTGCCAGCGCATTGTCACGTTGCTGGGTAGCAATATGACTGTTGGTATAGGCCTGTTTTAGTTTTAAATCCTGCTCGCGCTGACGGGCCTGCGCGGCACGTTGTGGCGCCTGACGGGCATCGGTTTCGCTATTATAGGGACGCGCACGCTGAATCACCTGCATGTTGCGGTCCAGTGCTTCATAGCCATAGCGGATATGGTTTGGCGTAACATTGCTGCTGATATTGGCCACGCCGTTTTTATCGTAGTAGCGATACCACGCCGGCTTGTTGTCGGTATTGGCAGACAGCTGTCCTATCTGTAAAGCCAGCAGCAGGCCCAGCAACGATTTACTGAACAATGATGTATGCGCCCTTTTTGTGAGAGCTTTTTGAAAAAAAGTACGCACAAGCTTCCCCGAGATAAAGTTGACTAATTTACTTATTTTTAAGTCTTTAAACTGTTATATTAGACCAAAATCAGAAATTTAAAAAATACAATAGACAAAAAAAAATCAATGGTCATGGAAAAGTGTGAAGCAGTTATACAAAGTTTCTATAAAGTGTAGGTTTGGGCAAAAACTGTTCATTGAAACCTAAAGTAAAGATATGTTAAAAATAACCATAATTATGTAAATAAAATTCTACTACACCGAATTGCTTGTACAAACAAAATGGGAAGGGTCATTAAATGGACGATAAACTCCAAAATCTAAAAGTCATGGTGATTGATGATTCAAAAACCATTCGTCGTACAGCTGAAACTTTATTACAGCGTGAAGGCTATGAAGTGGTCACTGCCGTCGACGGTTTTGAAGCATTGTCTAAAATTGCCGATGCAAATCCGGATATCGTTTTTGTTGACATCATGATGCCACGTCTAGATGGCTATCAAACCTGCGCATTAATTAAAAACTCGCAAAACTACCAGAATATTCCAGTCATCATGCTGTCCAGTAAAGATGGTCTGTTCGATCAGGCCAAAGGCCGCGTGGTGGGTTCAGATGAATATTTAACCAAACCTTTTAGTAAAGATGAGCTTTTAAACGCGATTCGTAATCACGTAAGCGCATAACTCGGGGAATATAAAGATGGCACGTATTTTAATTGTAGATGATTCTCCAACAGAAACATTCCGCTTCAAAGAAATTCTGACCAAGCATGGTTTTGAAGTGCTTGAAGCAGCCAATGGTGCAGACGGGGTGACCATGGCACAGGCCGAGCTTCCTGACTTGGTGCTGATGGATGTGGTGATGCCGGGTGTAAACGGTTTCCAGGCGACCCGTCAAATTGCCCGTGGGGATACCACCAAGCATATTCCAATTGTGATCGTGAGTACCAAAGACCAAGCCACTGACCGCGTTTGGGGGAAACGTCAGGGTGCCAGCGATTATCTGACTAAACCTGTAGATGAACAACAATTAATAGATGTTATTAATCAACACCTGAATGCAGGATAACTTATGGCCGCAAATGGATTTATCGAATTACTTCGGTTGTCTAAACGGGGAAATAAAAACTACGTTACAACTGAAAATGAAGTAAACCGATGGTCTGGCATTGCGTTTGAGATGATGGGGCAATATTTCGTTGCCCCGTTGGGGGAAGTCACTGAGGTTATCTATCCACCAAAATATACGCCGGTACCCAACACCCAGAACTGGGTCATGGGGCTGGCCAATATCCGGGGCCGATTACTCTCAGTTTCAGACTTGGCACATTATGTTTCTGGACATAGCAGTGCTTATTCACCGACTCAAAAAGTAATGTGTATTAGTCATCAAGACCATTATGTCGGTTTGGTTGTAGATCAAGTTTTGGGAATCCAACACTTTAATAAGAAAAGTTTCTTTTCTAAACACAATGATTTAGATAGTAATTTACAAGAATATTGTCAGGGGTATTTCCACCAGCATAACCAGCAATGGCATATTTTCTTATTTAGTCGTTTATTGCAAAACCCAAAATTTATGAACGCATCTATAAAATTTATAAATTAACTATCGCGTACGCATATATAAAGGCGAAAATCGGGGAGAAGCTGCATGGGCTTTAAACTTAAAAAGAAAAACTCAGGCGATGGAACCAACCGCAAAAGCGGTTCGGCATCAGTCGCAAAATTACAGACGCAAATTGACCAGTTTGCGCGTGTATTCGGTGATACCAATAAATCAAAGCCACTTATTTTCATTGCCGCAGTTGCGCTGTTGGTCTCGATTATCAGTCTTTTGTCATTATTCTATAGCGTACCGCGTACCAACCAGTTAACCCAGAGTCTGGGTGAATTACGTTTGTTATCGCAGACCATTTCACGTCAGGCCACTGAAGCCACTGCTTCAGGCACCAAAGAATCGATCCAGAAGCTGACCCAGTCACAACAAAGCTTTAAAGACAACCTGGAAACGGTAAAAGATATTGGCAGTAACTCGGCCGAGCTGGAAAAAGTCGAAGCCGACTGGGCCAAAGTTTCTCAGAATATTGATGCGATCAGCTCGCAACAGGCCATCATTAGCAAACTGTATGACACCAACATCGCGATCAGTGAAACCATTCCGGGGATTCAGGCTGAATATAACCTGATGGTTGACCAGATGGCACGTCAGGACATGCCAAGTAGCCAGGTGGTTATTGCCAAGAACCAGGTGTTCATTGCAGAACGTATCCTGCGTTCAATCAGCTCGGTATTAACCGGTTCAGAAAACTCGCGTGAATCTGCTGATGACTTCAGTGCCGATACCGAAACATTCGGTGCTTACTTAAATGCCCAGCTGAACGGTAGTGCAGAGCTCGGTGTACAGCGTATTGCTGACCCAGGCCTACGTGAAGCTTTAGAAGGCATCCAGTTTGAATATGATGACGTTTTAAAATCTGCATCGGCAACGGTATTAAATAACTCGGCGCAGATTGTACGTGTACGTCAGGCTGCATCGGACATTTTTAGTCAGTCAGATGAGCTGTTAAACCAGTTAAATAAATTATCTAGCGGTGCAGGCCCGGCAGTCATTATTCCGGCCGTACTGTTAATTGCCAGCTTATTGGTCTTCCTGGTACTGGTATTCAAATTACTGACTTTACGTGGTCAATCCGATAAACAGCGTGTAACCCGTCTGCAAGACGAATATGACCGTAACCAGAACGCGATTTTACGTTTACTGGATGAAATTGCCGACCTGGCGGATGGTGACTTGCGTTCATACGCGACCGTATCGGAAGACTTTACCGGTGCGATTGCCGACTCGATTAACTTCGCAATTGACCAGTTACGTGACCTGGTATCGCGTATTCATGAAACTTCTCACGAAGTAGCGCGTTATACCGCCAATACTCAGGAAATTACCAACCAGCTGGCCGAAGCATCTGAACACCAGGCGCAGGAAATTGCCGGTGCATCTGCTGCGATTAACGAAATGGCGATGTCGATTGACCAGGTATCTGCCAACGCCGAAGAATCTGCAGCGGTTGCGGAACGTTCAGTACAAATTGCATCGAATGGTGCGGAAGTCGTAAACCGTTCAATTCAGGGTATGGATATCATTCGTGAGCAGATTCAGGAAACCTCGAAACGTATTAAACGTCTGGGTGAATCTTCGCAGGAAATTGGTAACATCGTTGCCCTGATTAACGATATTGCTGACCAGACCAACATTCTGGCTTTAAACGCAGCAATTCAGGCGTCGATGGCCGGTGAAGCAGGTCGTGGTTTCGCGGTCGTAGCCGACGAAGTACAGCGTCTTGCGGAACGTTCAGCATCTGCAACCAAGCAGATTGAAACCCTGGTTAAAACCATTCAGACCGATACCAACGAAGCGGTAATTTCGATGGAACAAACCACCTCTGAGGTTGTTCGTGGTGCGAACTTGACCAAGGATGCCGGTGTGGCACTGGATGAAATTCAGACTGTATCGAATAACCTGGCGAAACTGATTGCCAACATTTCTGACGCTGCGAAACTGCAGTCGGCTTCGGCGGGTCATATTGCGACCACGATGAACGTCGTACAGGAAATTACCTCGCAAACCACAACAGCAACCTTCGATACGGCACGTTCGGTTTCTGAACTGGCCAGCATGGCAGAATCATTACGTGAATCTGTAACCGACTTTAAACTTCCGGACTAAGGAAGCCACAGAGAGCTTCTTTCGGGAAGCTCTCTGTTTTACACAGATCAAGCCAAGCATCGACAAGATCAGCTTAACTTCAGGGTTAGGTTACACGTGATGGTTATAATTAAGTTTGAGTGCCGCTGGGCGCTGAAAACATAAGAAGCCTTAGCTATGAAAGAAATATTAAAAAATTTAGTTGAAACGACTGCGCTTCCTGAAGATAGTTATCTTGATCAAGATGCAGAAATTCTAGAAATTTTTGTTGAAGAAATTGAAGAAATCTTCGTTGAGCTAAAAGACCTGTTGGCTCAATGGGCCACGCAGCCTAACGATCAGGAAACGCTAACCACCATTCGCCGTCATTTTCATACCTTAAAAGGTTCGGGACGTATGGTTGGGGCCAAGTCGGCAGGGGAGCTGGCCTGGACGGTTGAAGATACCTTAAACCGGGTCATTTCCGGTAGTTTGACCCTGTCAGCGCAGGTGCAGCAGTTTGCAACCGCGGTGGCGAACGTCTTTGAATACAAACTTTATCCAAGCTTTAAACATGCCCAGCCGATGGCGCTGGACCTGCGTCCATTGGTACTATTAGGACAACAATTACAACAAAATTTAAGTCCTGAACCGGCTTTAGAAGAGCTGTTACAACTGGCAAGCAGCCTAAGGTCCAGCGACAGTATCACCGGTCTGGAGTTTGATACAGCAAGTACTGATGAGCAGGTTGCTGCAGACACCGAGCTGGCTGTGGCTGATAGTGTTGAAGAAGATCCGCTAGCAGCTGAAACACTGGCCATCTTTATTGAAGAAGCGGAAGAACACCTGTTAACGGTGGATCGCTTCCTGGCACACGATGAGCTGAAAACCCAAGATTACAATGGCCTGATTCGTGCCCTGCATACCTTGCGCGGCAGTTCATCCATGGCACACATCGAGCAGATTTTTGATGCCAGCTCCAAGGTAGAAAACCTGTTCAAGACCCTGTTGCAGGATGAAATTGAATCGACCTCTAAAGAAACCGCACTGTTGCTGCAATATGCTGAATTTGTGCGGGATTATCTACATCTGTTGCCGCAGAATGACAGTGCCGGCATGGACCGGATTTATCAGACCTTCAATACTGCATGGCAGAACTACGGCTCTAGCCTGGAAGATGTCGATGAGTCAGTGAATCCGCAAGGTTTGGTATCCAAGCTGATTGAACTGAATATTGATCAGTTACTCGATGCCGAGTTCGAATTTGACCAGCGTGCGCAGGCTGAATATCCGGAATATATCCAGACCCTGAGCCATCAGGCGAAGCTGCTGGTAGAGCGTACCGATAACCGCGCCTCTCAGGGTATTCATGATTTTACCCAGGAATTACAACTGGCCTATGCGGCCTTGCTGGACAAGCCAAGCTTGTTGCATAGCGATTATGCCTTTGAATTATTTGGACAGGCGCATCAGGAATTTATCCATCTGTTTGATACCCTGGCTGCCGGGCAACGCGTCAGCTTAAGCGAAGATGCTCAGCAGATCATCAATAACCTGAGTGCCTTTGTACAGCAGGATATTGAAGCACTAAGCCCAGAAACTGATACCACAGAAGCTGTCACCGAAACGGCTGAAGCCGGTGCAGGGCTGAATCTGGCCGTATTGTCACAGCGTCTGGAAGCTGACCGTCAATACATGGACAGCGCTGAGGCCAACAAGGACTTTGATCCAGACTTGCTGGACATTTTCCTGGAAGAAGCCGAAGAGTTACTCGCGGGTATTGACCAGGATGTTAATAGCTGGAGCCAAGACCCGAGCAATACTGCTGCACTGAACAATCTGATGCGCCATTTGCACACCTTAAAAGGTGGCGCCAACATGATTACAGCCAGCCATATCGGTCTGATTGCGCACCATTTAGAAACCATTTATGAGCGCATCATTAACCGTCAAATGAATGCATCAACCGCATTGATTCAGATTATCCGTCTGGTTCAGGACAATATTGCGGACCGTATCCAGACCATCCGTGAACAGCAGGTCGATTATCCGGCGCAAGAATCACTGGCGATTCTGGAAAATATTAGCGAACTAGCCCAAGGTCAACTGGTTGAAGCTGAATCACTGGCAGTGGCGGCTGAAGCAACCTCTAGCGCAGATGTACAACAGTCTGATGCAGCTGCACTTGAATTTGAGTTGGAACAGCCAGAACCTGCAGAAACAGCCTATGCTGCGCCTGAAGATGAGCAGCAGCCAGATACTAGCAGCGAACCGGTACTGGAAGATGCACCGACTCTGGCCGAGCAAACCATCCCTACAGATGCGGTATCTACTACTGAAAATGACGGTGAAGACAATCTGCATTCGATTGTGGAAGAAACCTTCCTGGAAGAGGCTGAAGAGCTGCTCGACACCACGGAAAGCCTGTTAAAGCAGTGGTTTGACCATCGTAGTGACCGGAGCATTTTGCTGCAGTTACAACGTGCGGCGCACAGCCTGAAAGGCGGCGCGCGTATGGCTGAAATCGAGCCGGTGGCCGTGATTGCTTATCAGCTGGAAAATACCTTTGAACAGTTCGCGGTGCATCAGTTTAATTCCAATGCTTATGATGCCTTGCTCAACACCACTGTGGCCTGGTTAAAAGAAGCCATCTTCCAGCGCGATTACAGTAACTTTGACAGCCTGAAAGCCAGCCTGGAGTCGATTGAATACGTCAATGCAACGGCGCAGTTGCCAGAACGCTTTAATACCGCCGATTTGCTGGCGCCAAGCAAAACCTTCGAATTTGTGCAGGGTGATGGTGCCGAGCCGCCATCCATGCAGGGTGAATGGAGCGAAACCGCACAGCTGGATAACAGCAATGAGATGATCCGTATTTCGGCTGATCTGGTTGAGAAGATGATTGACCTGTCGGGTGAAAACGCGATTAACCGCTCGCGAATCGAGATGGAGCTGGGTCAGCTGGGCGGTACCCTGAATGAAATGGAACTGGCGATTAAACGTCTGGCCGATCAGTTACGCCGAATGGAAGGCGAGCTGGAAAGCCAGATTATTGCCAAACATGGCGATGAACATTCACGCTATACCGACTTCGACCCGCTGGAGATGGACCAGTATTCATCCTTGAACCAGCTGTCGAAATCGTTGGCAGAATCGGCGTCGGACTTGGTGGACTTTAAGACCACGCTGGCGGACAAGATTCGTGATGCCGAAGGTCTGTTACTGCAACAATCGAGGATTCAGGCAGAAATTCAGGAAAGCCTGATGCGCACCCGCCTGGTACCGTTCTCACGCATGTTGCCACGTTTACAGCGGATTGTGCGTCAGACTTCATCGACCTTAAACCGTCCTGCCGAGCTGGTGGTGCACAATACCGAAGGCGAACTAGACCGGACTATTCTGGAACGCCTGATTTCACCATTTGAACACATGCTGCGTAATGCGGTGGACCATGGTCTGGAAGATGCCGCTGTACGTAAACAGGCAGCGAAGCCGGAAGTGGGCCAGATTGAGCTGAACATTGGCCGTCAGGGCACCGATGTACTGATTAGCTTTACCGATGATGGTAAGGGGATTGATGAAACCAAGATTCACGCCAAAGCCCTGAGCCTTGGCCTGATTCAGCCAGAGCAACAGCTGGACAAGAAAGAAATTCTGCAGCTGATTTTCCATCCGGGCTTTAGTACCGCACAAGCCGTGACCCAAATTTCGGGTCGTGGCGTCGGGCTGGATGTGGTGCAAAGCGAAATTAAAGCACTGGGCGGCCATGTCGAGGTCGATTCTGAACTCGGTAAGGGCACCACCTTCAGTATTCGTGTACCGACCACAGTGGCGGTATCCGATGCCCTGATGGTAAAAGTCGGCGATCAGCAGTTTGCAATTCCACTGGCGCAAATTGACCGTATTGTACGAATTTCACCTTCTGCGCTGGAAAGTTACTTCAGTAGCAAAGATGACTACTTCAAGATTGATCAGCAGAACTATAAGTTGCGCTATCTGTCCGAGTTTGTCGCCAATCAGCCATTGCCGCGTTTAAGCAATATCGCGCATTCATTGCCGGTGCTGCTGATTAAAGGCAATACCGGTCAGACCATTGCCTTACTGGTCGATCAGCTGATTGGTTCGCGTGGCCAGATTGTGATGAAACCGATTGGCCAGCAGTTCTCCAGCGTGGGCTCGATTGCCGGCGCGACCATTCTTGGTGATGGTCAGGTCTGTCTGATTCTGGATGGTCAGAATATTGCCCGTCAGATTCAGGCAACCCAGCGCATCAAGCATGTGATGGAGCCGCGTGAAGTACAGCGTCGTGATACCCGTCATCTGGTAATGATTGTAGATGACTCGGTGACCGTACGTAAGGTCACGTCACGTCTGCTCGAGCGTCAGGGCTTTGATGTGGTCACAGCCAAAGACGGTGTCGATGCGATTGAGCAGCTTGAAAATGTTAAACCGGATCTGATGCTGCTGGATATTGAAATGCCGCGTATGGACGGCTTTGAGGTGACCACCCTGGTACGCCGCCATGACATCCATCGTGACTTGCCAATTATCATGATTACCTCGCGTACCGGTGAAAAACACCGTGAACGTGCCTTTAGCTTGGGGGTAACGCACTATATGGGTAAACCGTTCCAGGAAGCAGAATTGCTTGCCAATATTGAAAACATTTTGCATAGCAGTGAGGCTAAAGCATGAGTCAAAGCAACAGCACCAGCAAAATCGACCAGATTAGCCAGCAGGAACTGCAACATCTGATTACCGTTTCGACCGGCTTTATTGATGCCTATATTGTGGAATGTCATGATCAGGAAGATATGCTGATTCCGCAGAATATTGTCCTGTCGGCGCTGGACAGTTCTACCGCGGTCGATCATGTCGAGTGGCATGATCTAAAACTGCCGGTATATCGTGTTACCCATCCAGAGCAAAATCAGGGCGTTGCCTTGGTGATTGAAGGCGATGAAATTGACCAGCGTTTTGCCCTGATGTGCAATGCCATGCCAAAAACCATCCGTCTGCGTATTTCGGAAGTGGTTGATGATGAGCGTGAAGGCCAGCATCCGGCGGTATTCCAGTATGTACGTATGGGTGAGCAGGTATTCCATGTCCCGAATCTGGTGTATATTCAGGCCAGTCTGGGTTTGAATAGCTAATTTAACAGTCAGCAACAGCTACAAAAAAAGGAACTCCGCGGAGTTCCTTTTTTATACAACAGCAAGAAATTAAGTCAGTAAACCTTCAAGAATCTGCTCATAAATTTCAGCCAGTGGCTCTAAATCATCAATATTCACGTGTTCATTGATCTGGTGAATGGTCGCGTTCAGCACACCGAGTTCCAGCACTTGTGCACCGGTTGGCGCGATAAAGCGGCCATCTGATGTTCCGCCCGAAGTAGACAGTTCAGTCTCAACACCAGTCACATTGCGAATCGCATTTTTGGCGGCATTGACCAGTTCACCGACTGGGGTCAGGAATGGTAAACCGGACAGTGTCCATTGAATGTCATAGTTCAGTTGATGACGGTCCAGAATTTCCAGTACCCGGGCTTTGAGCTGCTCAGCAGTCACTTCAGTCGAGTAACGGAAGTTAAAGGTCACGGTCATGGTGCCCGGTACCACGTTGGTTGCACCGGTACCGGCCTGAATATTCGACACCTGGAAAGAGGTGGCCGGGAAGTATTCGTTGCCATTGTCCCAAACAGTTTCGCACAGTTCAGCCAGCGCTTTAGAGGCAGTATGAATCGGGTTAATTGCCAGATGTGGATAAGCCACATGGCCCTGTTTGCCTTTCACGGTTAATACCGCATTTAATGAACCGCGACGGCCATTTTTGACAATATCACCCAGACGATGGGTGCTTGATGGTTCACCGACCAGACACCAGTCCATTTTTTCATTACGTGCTTCCAGGGTTTCAACCACCTTTACGGTACCGTTAATGGATGGACCTTCTTCATCTGAGGTAATTAAGAACGCAATTGAGCCTTTATGATCTGGATGTTTGGCCACAAAGCGTTCTGAAGCCACCACCATGGCTGCCAATGCCGTTTTCATATCGGCACTACCGCGGCCATAGAGCTTGCCATCACGAATTTCTGGAGCAAACGGGTCAGAATGCCAGGCATCTAAACTACCGGTAGGGACCACATCGGTATGACCGGCAAAACAGAACACCGGGCCTTCTGTGCCTTTACGCGCCCAAAGATTATCGACATCTTCAAAACGCATTGATTCAATATTAAAGCCAATCTTTTTTAAGCGTTCCGCCATGATGTCTTGGCAGTTATGATCAACAGGTGTTACGGAAGGTTGACGTAATAACTGTAAGCTGAGCTCGAGCGTATCTGAGTGGTTCATGGCTTTGGAATCATGCAAAAAATTTGCCCCTATAATAGGGGAATCATGCCGAGAAGGGGAGTTTTTAATATAAAAAAAACCTTATCAGGAGATAAGGTTTTTGCCGGGAATTTGCATTGAAATTTGATTATTGACGGATTTCGTCCTGAGTTTTTTCAGCCGTATTACTTACCGCATTACCTGCTGAAGAGACATCTTCACCTAGACCTTTTACTGTATTACAACCAGTCAGAACAAACATCATTAGTAATGAAGTCGCTAGAATTTTTTTCATCATCATCTCCGTATCATTAAGCATAAATTATTCTGATGTGAAAATTAGAGTAAGAAATATACAGCCAAAAAAATATAGTGCTTTGATTGTGGTTGAGTAATTAAATGTTGTTCAAAGATAGGCTTTTAGTCCAATAGTGCTGATAACAGGCATCCATCAGCACCGGGTTACGATACATATAAAATGCTGACTGATCCTGATTCAGATATAAGCCATTGCTCCAGAATGCGTTGGCTGAACTGCTTGGACTGGCATGTGGGCAAATCCATTCATGCCGTTGCAGTCGGTAAAAATCCTGATGATTTTTCGGCAAATGCTGGCCCCAGGTGCCAATTCTGCGCTCGGGATTGACCCAGTCGGGAAGAGCCTGTGCAGTAACATGTTCAGGCAGATACAGCTGGCCTTTTAATACGGCAAAGCGCTGCTGAATGGTATGACCTTGGGCCTGCTGAAACTGAAACTGCTTTTGGGTAAAGTGGGTTAACTTGCGCAATAAGGTGTCGCTGCGGTTCAGCCCATACCAGTAGGGTAGGCTCAAATCACGTTCGGCCAGATAATATTTGAGTGCTACTTCCCAATGTTCAACTTGCTGGTGGTTATGGTTTAGCAGCAGAAAATCGAGTTCGCCCGTGGTGCGTGGTCCATCAATTATCTGAATACTATGCCCGAGCAATTCATAAGGATGATAGTCACGCTCGGTCAGCCAGAACCAGAGCAGCATTTCAAAACGTAGGCCCAGCCGGGTACTTTTGAGCTGGCTTAAAAAATCTTCCAGTGCAGCCGGATGCTGGTCTAAATGCTTCAGCCGGCTTTGATAATGATCAAAGTGCTGTAACCAGCAGTCTGTGGGATGAAAATCAAAGCCATAACGCTGCTCCAGCGCTGGTGGCAGCTGCTGTAAAATGTTGGGACTGGCCACGCTAAAGGCCAGTTGCCGCACCAGCGGATTGCGGAAATTTAACCAGGGTTCAGCAGAAATATCAGTAAAGGTGTTAGGCGACATCAGTAAATCCATGGTTAAACAGCAGAATTACAACGAAGAAAAGTTTAAAAACGCTTTATACTAGCGCAATTCGACGGGTAGGGTTACGGTATGAGAGTATTGTTTTGGCGAAGTTTGGTGGTGATCTTTGTCATCCTCGGCTTCATTGGTGCAGTGTTGCCCGGTATGCCAACAACAGTCTTTCTGATTTTAGCGGCCTGGGCTGCGTCCAAAGGCTGGCCACAAATGGATGCCTGGTTGTTGAACCATCCCAAATATGGCCAGACCTTAAGAGACTGGCGTGCCAATGGCACCGTACCGCGTAAAGCCAAATGGTTTGCCACCATCATGATGCTGATCAGTGCCTGCATCATGTTATTTACCACGGCTCCGCTGGCTGTCAAAATTTTTACCAACCTGACCATGTTTGTGGTGGCAATCTGGTTATGGCTACGCCCTGAACCTGTTGTTGTCACTCCACCAAAGGTAAAGCAAGAATGATCTACCCTCTACATGCTGCGGATATTCTGGTTGATTTATCTGAGCAGACCTTATATCTGCCAAAACACAATAAACTGTATGTGGTGTCTACCGGTGAAAAGGGCATTGGTGAAGCAGAAAATAGTGGCAAAACCCCGCGTGGCTGGCATCAGGTGGCACTCAAGTTTGGTGCAGATGCGCCGGAAAATACCGTGTTTATTGCCCGTCAGCCAACGGGTGAAATTTATGATGATGAGCTGGCCGAACAGTTTCCTGAACGTGACTGGATTTTGTCCCGTATTTTATGGCTGTCAGGGCTGGAGGATGGTTTTAACCAGGGCGCTGGCTGTGACACCTTTAAGCGTTATATTTATTTGCATGGCACGCCAGATACTGAACCGATGGGTATTCCCAAGTCACATGGCTGTATCCGGATGCGCAATCGCGACATTATCGAGCTGTTCGAGCTGATTCCAGAACAGGCATTGGTGTATTTGTCTGAAAAGCGGCTGGATTTTAGCCCCTTGGCCATTGAACCACAGCCATAAGACTTAAGCCTGAATTTTGCTGCCATTTTTCACAGGGAAAAAATAAAAATGTGCAGGCGAGCAGGGGGGTAATTGCAAGAAATTTCTCCTATTCTCAAGTGGGCCAAAAATAAAATTTTTTGAATAAAGTCAAATAACATACAGAATTTGTTTGTTTTTCTAGCGAATCACTTATTTTTTAATCACTCAGTCATAAAAAAGTGAAAACTGGCAGAAAAGCGTTTGACAGGCGGTAAAGATTCTCTATAATGCACCTCACAAACGATGAAGACGTTAAGGGCGCTTAGCTCAGTTGGTAGAGCGTCTGCCTTACAAGCAGAATGTCGGCGGTTCGATCCCGTCAGCGCCCACCA
>ERZ1023263.27-NODE-27-length-73534-cov-19.027409_pt1 | contig 73534 bp, 67 predicted proteins | sample MGYA00380461_ERZ1023263 | MGnify/ENA primary metagenome ERZ1023263 (study PRJEB33173, sample SAMEA4830316) | metagenome | study: EMG produced TPA metagenomics assembly of the PRJEB25223 data set...
TGAAAATTATATCGCTGAAAAAGCCTTTACAGATAGGTTTGTGCAACAAAGCCCATGAAATACTACACTCTAAGATTTTTACATCTTGAATTTAAAAAAGCCCCTTAGGGCTTTTTAATTTTTAATCAAATTTAAGGCAACTGCTGAATCGGACTTCCACCCAACGCTTGTAACAAGGTCACATAAGCATTGTATTGGCTTTGACGGGTTTGTACCAAAGACAAACGGGCATTACGCGTGGTTTCCTGTGCATCTAACAGATTTTTTAACGCCACTGCGCCATTACGATAACGGACTTCAGTCAACCGTTCAGACTTTTCCGCCAGTTCAACATTACGTGCCTGCAAGGCAAGCTGTTTATCCAGCTCATTACGTGCCGATAATGCATTTTCCACATCTGCAAAGGCGGCATATAGAGTCTGGCGATACTGCAAAATCGCTTTTTCATATTCCAGTTCGTTGACCTGTAAATCACGTTTCATGTCATTCCATTGTAAAAATGGCAGACTTAAACCTGCACCCAAGGTCAAGGCCGGATTTTGCAATGCACTGCTTAGTGAGGTAGAGGCACCCACACCTGTTGATAGTGCGCCAGTCAAGCTGATCGATGGATAATAGCTGGCCCGATTGGCATCTTTATTGGCCAGGGCTTTACGCAGGCGTAACTCGGCAGCCTGTAAGTCCGGACGACGCGCCAATAATTCTGCAGGTAAACCGGCACTAATCTCCGGCAGAGCCGTGCGTGGTAAACGCGACGGTTCCTGAATATTCAGCTGCTGCACCGGCATGTTTAATAAAACCGCCAAGGCTGTCCGGGTTTCTACACGCTGCTGCTCAATCTGGCTTAAGGTTGATTTCTGGTTTTGTACCGACTGTTCTGCCTGGGTTACATCCAGACCCGATACCGCGCCAGCCCGATACTGTACTTGTACCAGTTCATAGGTTTTTTGTGCGGTCGCCAGGTTTTGCTGGACCACCTGATAACGTTCATTTAAATAGCCCAGCTGCCAATACAGCTCTGCTGCTGTACCAATCAAACTCTGTGCTGTGGCCTGTAAATCCTGCTCGGTGGCTAAGGCTTCCCAGCGCGCAGCTTCGGTCTGGTTGGCCAGTTTGCCAAATAAATCCAGTTCATAACTCAAGCGTGGATAGCCCAGAGAAATTCCGGTCGAGGCATTACCATCGCCATCCAGACTAAAACGGTGCCCGGTTGAAATGCTGGCATCTCCAATCCGGATCCCTTGCTGGCTTTGAGACTGTCCCGCCTGTAGACGAGCCTGTTGCAGGTTAATCCCCGCAACTGCCAGATCGCTATTGCGCGTCAAGGTTTGTTCAACCAGGGCATTCAGCTGGGCATCCTTAAACAGCGTCCACCACTGATCGGCCTGAACCTGAGCATGCACCTGCTGGCTAACCGCTTTACTGTTCTGGAAACTGCCTGGAATAGTCACAGCGGGTGCCTGATATGGGGTTTTCACCACCGCCGCACAGCCGACCAGGCTGCTGCTCAATAGCAAGGCGGTTGCAAGCTTACTGAAATTCAATTGCATGAAAGTATCCTTATTCTCGAGACAGGGCATCGACAGGGTTTAAGCGGGCAGCGTTACGGGCAGGAATAAAGCCAAACACAATCCCGATCAGGCTGGAACAGATAAAGGCCGCCACAATGGAGGTGGTCGAGTAGGCCATTTGGAAAGTCCCGCCGGCGAACTGGGTAATCAGTTGTCCAATCCCTAAAGATAAGAGCACCCCGAGAATACCACCTAAAATACAGACCAGTACGGCTTCAATCAGGAACTGCTGCAAGATGTCACTTTGTCGGGCACCCACCGCCATACGAACGCCGATTTCCTGCGTCCGCTCTGTAACCGATACCAGCATGATGTTCATCACCCCGATACCACCCACCACCAGAGAAATCACGGCAATAGCTGAAATCAGCAGGGTCATCGTCGCAGTGGTCTGCTGGATGGTTTCCCGAATACTGTCGGCATTCTGGGTAAAGACATCCTGCGCGCCATGGCGCTGGACCAGCAGGCTTAAAATCGCATTTTCTGCGGCGGCACTTGGATATTCATCTTTAATCCGGACAATGATGCTGCGCACATGCGATTGCCCCAGCATCCGGCTTAAAACGGTGGAGTAGGGCAGATAGACATTCAGGCTATCCGCATTACCGCCCATGCCTTGCTGGGCATCGACCACCCCAATGATCCGACTGGGTACGCTCCCCAGTAAAATCACCTGACCTACCGGGTTAGAGCCGTCACTAAAGAAAGTCTTTTGGGTGTTGGTATCAATCACCACATCTTGGGCTTGAGTGCGGACACTGCTCCGGTCAAAAGGTTGACCGCTGTTAAAATCCAGACCGCGTACATAGAAGAAGTCTTCACTCACACCATTCACGGTGGTCGAGGCTTCAATTTCCTTAAAGCGTCCGGTCACGCTGGTATTCACCGACGGGCTGACCCCATCGACATAGGGCTGTTCCGCCAGCGCATCGGCATCTGCGGGAATCAGGGTTCTGACCTGAGAGGAACGTGAATTGTCCCCGAAGCCCCGGCCCTGATACACGGTGATGGTATTGGTACCCAGACTGCTGATGTTTTCCAGAATCTGTTTTTGTGAACCATTGCCGAGTGCCACCACTGAAACCACCGAGGCAATCCCGATAATAATCCCGAGCATGGTCAGAAAGGTTCGCATCCGGTGTGCATTCATGGCCAGTAAGGCCATACGGAAGGCTTCTCCCAGACGGTCCACCGCGGAGCGCCAGGACGAAATTTTCTTTTGCGTATTGCGCTGCAGTTGCTGTTTTTCTAGGGGGGCATCTTCAGTTTCTGGCGTATTCGGCTGATCGGAAATAATATTCCCGTCACTGATTTCAATAATCCGGCTGGCACTTTTGGCGACATTGTGGTCATGGGTGACCAGAATAATAGTATGACCCTGGGCATTCAGCTCGCGCAGAATCCGCATCACCTCGATGCCGCTATTTTTGTCCAGTGCACCGGTTGGTTCATCGGCCAGAATCACATCGCCGCCATTCATCAGTGCACGGGCAATCGAAACACGCTGTTGCTGACCACCAGAAAGCTGGCTTGGACGGTTCTGGGTTTTCTCGCCCAGACCCAAATCGGTCAGCAGTTTTTCTGCACGCTGATGACGTTCATCGGCATCGGCACCGGCATAAATCGCCGGGACTTCAACGTTTCCCGCTGCGGTTAAATCACCCAGCAGATGGTAGCGCTGGAAAATAAAACCAAAATATTCACGGCGTAACTGCGCCAGTTCATCGGGTTCCAGTTCACGGGTTTCACGGCCATTGACGCGGTAGCTGCCCGAGGTCGGTTTATCCAGACAGCCTAAAATATTCATCAGAGTCGATTTACCCGAACCGGACTGACCGACAATTGCGACCAGTTCACCGGGGTAAATCGCCAGATCGACACCCTTGAGAATCTGCACCGTTGATTCACCTGCCGGGAATTCACGAGTCAGATTCTTGACCTCGAGTAGAGGTTGCTGTTGTTGACTCATGCTTACATTCTCATTGGGCCGGAAGGACCACCACGGTTGCTACGTTTGGCGCCATCGTTTGAGGTATCTGAACCATCGGCAATAATGACCTGATCACCTTCTTTCAAACCTTTGATGATTTCAACGCTAACCCGGTTATTTAAGCCGGTCAGGACCTGTTGCGGTTTGGCGCTGCCATCGGCCTGTAAGACACGTACCATTGCCAGTGCAGCTTTGCCTTGATCAATCAGGGCACGTTCCTGTTCGGTCAGGGTTAAGCGCGCAGGACGGTCACCGGCCGGGCGTTGACCACGAGCTTCAGATGCACCGCGTTCAGCCGGCGCCTGATCTGCACCCGGGGCACGGCTACGCTGTGGACGGTTAGAGGCCTGAATGGCTGCCGCTGGAATCATCAGGACATTTTTCGCTTCATCCAGCACAATTGACACCTGTGCGGTCATGTCAATACGCAACTTGCCATCTTCATTCGGAACATCAAACAGGGCGTTGTAATACACCGCAGAGCTTGAAGTGGATGAACTGTTATTGGTCTCGGTATTGATTGAATTTGGTGCCGGTTCAACCTGACGCAAGGTGGCGTAGTGTTTTTTCTCACTGTTGCCCAAGGTGGTGAAGTACACACGCTGGCCTTCTTCCACTTTCATAACGTCGGCTTCAGAAATCTCCGATTTTACGGTCATGGTGTCGAGCTTGGCCAGTTTGACAATAGTCGGCGCACTCTGGTTGGCGTTTACAGTCTGACCTTCTTCCGTAACAATCGCCACGACCGTACCATCCATGGGTGCAACAATACGGGTATAGCCTAAATCTTCACGTGTGGTGGCTAAGGTTAAGCGGGACTGTTCAATCTGGGCATTGATAGCAGCAATATCGGCCTGTGCGGTTTTGTAGCTGGCCAGTGCGGCTTCCAGTTCTGCACGTGAGGTCGCATCCTGATCATACATGGCCTGTTGTCGGCGATATTCAGCTTCGACTTTGGCAAGATTGGCCTGACGCACCGCCAGTTGAGCCTGTTGGTTTTTAATGCTGGCTTCTGCGGTTTTTAATTCGTTTTCCTGACGTACCGAATCAATCTGGGCAATCAGCTGGCCCTGTTTGACCTGATCGCCGAGTTCGACATACATTTTTCTGACCTGTCCCGACACCTGGGCGCCGACACTGACCATTTTGGTGGCTTCAAGGACACCGGTGGCCAGTACTGAATTTTCAATATCGCCACGACTGACGGCAGCGGTAATGTACTGTGGCTGTTCCTGTTTAGGTTTTAAAAAGAACCAGGCTGCAGCAATAAGTGCCACAATGGCCAGCGCAGCAAGCGCGAGTTTGGTTGGTTTTATTTTAGGCATGATCATCGAAACAGGTAAAAAGAATTAAACGGAATTATAAAAGCGAATTAAGGATAAATCGTGAATATTTTGAAGACATTGCAAATGATAATTATTCTATGCAGGTCTGAATATCCTGTTAAACGGCAAATAAAGGCCGACCACAGAGACTGGCAATGGCTTGCTGCACCAGCTGTTCCGGGTTGTCCTGACTGACGCCTTTAATGGCCGCATCAATATTTAATAACAGCGCTGGCCAGCTTAAAAACGTCTGTGGCGATAAACGGCGTACCGCCTGCTGGTAAGTGCTGACCTTATTTTTCCAGATGCCCAGTTGTAAGGCATTCTGCGGTTGTTCGAATAGTTGCATCAGAAGCCGCATTTCCTTGCTGATGCTCCATAAAATCAGGCTCATCGGCTCGCCAGAGGCAGTCAGATACTGAAAAATCTTGATAGATTGAGCCAGATTTCCGGCTAAAAGGGCATCGCTTAAATCATAAGTGGTATAGCGCGACTGGTCTTGCAGGCAGGCATATAAATGCTCAATCTGAATCTGTTTAAGGTCCGGAAATGTATCGCGCACCCGCATCAAGCTATTTTTGGCCGCCAGCAAGTTGTGTTCATGATGCTGTTCCAGCCATTGCCAGGCATCATTGGCCAGTTGAATCCCCAGTTTTTGTGCTTCAACTGCTAAAATCTGCTGACGATCGCGTGGGTAATTTGCCGTTAAGGCGACGCAAACGCCATTGGCCTCCACCGTCTGGAAAAAGCTTGACTTGAGGCTGCTGGCATCCTGCTTGGGCATGACCACCAGCAGCAGGTTATTGCTGTCTTGTTGTAAATAGCTTTTCAGCAGTTTTAAGCTGCTGGCATCGGGCTTGATGTTGCCATGCACTTCAACTGCCAGTTGGGTGGAAAATAAAGACAGGCTGTTTAAGGCATTAAAGACATTTTTCCAGTCACTGACGCTGCTAATGTCATAGCGCTGACGTTCAATGTCCTGCTTCTGCCAGCTTTGGCGAAAAGCATCAATCAGGTTTTGTTCTAGTAGTGGTTCTTGACCATGCAGCACCCAGGCTCCCCGGGCATCATCAATCCGTTTCAGGGCCTGTAAGTAATCCAGTTTCATGGTGCAGCAGTTTGGCTGGTCGATGCGGCAGGTAAGCGGTTTGATGAAATCTGACGCACAATTTGCTGAGCCACGTCATCAATGATCACATCACGCAGGAATTTCTGTTCCTGATCATCGGTGTTCACTGTTGCGACATCATATTGATAGCTTCGGGTGGCGACTACGGTACGTGGTTCAGTTACCGGATTGCCTTGTGCATCTTCAATACGGAAAGTGACATTTAAACGCAGCATGGTTTCCACCAGCTTACCATTCAGTTCCAGACGACGCGGGCTATAGTCGAGTACCCGCAGCAGATAGGCATCATTGCTATTGCTGAGCTGGACACCGGCGGCACCCAAATAAATCGACAGTTTTTCCTGTAATTCTTCCGCTTGGGCAGGCAGCGCCAGACGCATTTTCGAATAGGCCACTGGGGCGACGGTTGGGTTGGTGCCTTTCAGATGAAAACCACAACCGGCCAGGCTAGTAGCTAAACCGCATGTAAGTACAATAGCTGCGACACGTTTGCCCAAATGCATGTGTTGTCCTCTGTGTTGGCCTGAATCAAGCGAAAAATAAAATGAGATTTTGATTGTATGTGCAAAGCCCGTTGACTGGCAACGGGCTTTGTGTTTTTTAAGCCTCCCTTTGGTAAAGGGAGGTTTGGAGGGATTCGTCCTTAAAGGTCCCCCTCTTGCGCCATATATGGCTCACCTTTTACAAAGGGGGACTTCCACGGTCCATATTATAAAAAATGGGTTCTCCTCCCTTTTTTAAAGGGTGAGAAGCATTGCTTCGCAAGGGAGGGATTGTTCCTTTATATTCCCTTCTCCCTTTGGGAGAAGGTTAGGATGAGGGTGCTTTTAATATTTCACCTCTCCCTAACCCTCTCCTGAGAGGAGAGGGAACCTAAGGAATTAAACCACCAAATTCACTAACTTATTCGGCACCACAATTTCTTTCTTGGTTGGGCCAGTCAAGAATTGTTGCACTTCAGGCAATGCTTTCGCTTGTGCCAAAATGTCATCTTTCGATGCATCGACAGACACTTCTAATTTGCCGCGAAGTTTACCGTTCACCTGAACCACGATGGTTTGGGTATTACGTGTTAACGCAGATTCATCCACAGTCGGGAATTGAGCAGATGTTAACTCGATCCCAAACTGCGCCAATAAAGTCTGGCTTAAGTGTGGTGCAAATGGTGCCAGTAAAGTCAGAAGTGTGGTGATGGATTCACGAGCAACGGCTACATCGTTGTCATCTTTCGCTTCAAACTTGTTGTTCGCGTTTAGAAGTTCCATCATCGCTGCGATGGCAGTGTTAAATGCATGACGACGTTCGATGTCATCACCCACTTTTTGGATGGTTTCATGCGTTTTACGACGTAAGTCTTGTGCAGCAGTCGAAAGTGCAGCTTTGTCGATGTTTGAAGCAGTGTTACCTTGTTCAAGGAAACCTGTCGCTAAACGCCATACACGTTTCAAGAAGCGGTTTGCACCTTCAACACCAGCATCCGACCATTCTAAAGATTGATCAGGAGGGGCTGCAAACATCATGAACACACGTGCAGTATCTGCGCCGTATTGGTCAATAATCGCTTGCGGGTCGATACCGTTATTTTTCGATTTCGACATTTTCTCTTGACCACCAACGATCACGTCTTGACCATCTTCTTTGTACTTCGCAGAAGTGATACGACCTTTTTCGTCTTTTTCAAGTTCGATGTCGGCAGGATTAAACCACGTTTTCTTACCTGATTCCGCTTCACGGTAATAGGTATCCGCAAGCACCATACCTTGAGTTAACAAGTTAGTGAATGGTTCGTTACCTTGTACCACGCCTTCATCACGCATCAATTTGTGGAAGAAGCGTGCATATAACAAGTGCAGAATTGCGTGTTCAACACCACCGATGTATTGGTTGACAGGCAGCCAAGTTTGACCCGCTTCAGGTTTCACCATGCCATCTGTAAAGTCTGGAGATGCATAACGTGCGTAGTACCAAGAAGACTCTACGAAGGTATCCAATGTATCGGTTTCACGACGTGCGTCGCCACCACAGCATGGGCAAGTGGTTTCATAGAATTCAGGCATTTTGTTCAATGGGTTACCTGAACCGTCTGGCACAACGTCCGTTGGAAGCACAACAGGCAGTTGTTCTTCAGGTACTGGCACTTGACCACACGTGTCACAGTTAATCATTGGAATTGGACAACCCCAGTAACGCTGACGAGAAACACCCCAGTCACGTAAACGGAATTGAACTTTGACATTGGCAAGGCCTTGTGGTTCAAGTTTTGCCAAGAATGCATCGAAAGCACCTTGGAAGTCTAAACCGTCAAATTCACCTGAATTGACCAATTTACCTTCTTTAGAGCCGTACCATTCTTGCCACTGAGTTGCATCAAAGTCTGCATCATCAGCGCCTTTGGCATCAATCACTTGCTTAATCGTTAAGCCGTATTTGTTGGCAAATTCGAAGTCACGTTCATCGTGTGAAGGCACTGCCATCACCGCACCTGAACCGTAAGACATGAGTACGTAGTTCGCGATCCAAACAGGAACTTCTTCACCAGTCACAGGGTGTTTTACAGAAAGACCTGTTGCCATGCCTTTCTTCTCAGCAGTCGCAAGATCAGCTTCTGCAACTGAACCCATACGGCATTCTTCGATAAATGCAGCAAGTTCAGGGTTGTTTTCAGCTGCTTTAAGCGCCATTGGGTGCTCTGCTGCAACTGCAACATACGTCACGCCCATTAAGGTGTCAGCACGCGTTGTGAAGACTGTTAAACCATCTGCATACACGTCAGGATTTGCTGAAGGGAAGGTAATTTCCATACCCTGTGAGCGACCAATCCAGTTACGTTGCATGGTTAATACTTGTTGTGGCCAACCGTCTTTCAGCGTGTCTAAATCGTCCAGTAATTCTTGCGCATAGTCAGTAATGCGGAAGTAGTACATTGGAATATCACGTTTTTCAACCAATGCACCTGAACGCCAGCCACGACCATTTTCAACCTGTTCGTTGGCAAGTACTGTTTGGTCGACTGGGTCCCAGTTCACCGTTGAAAGTTTACGGTAGATCAGACCTTTTTTATAAAGCTGAACAAATAACCATTGTTCCCAGCGATAGTATTCTGGTGTACAGGTTGCAAATTCACGATCCCAGTCAATCGATAGACCAAGTTTTTTCAACTGATTACGCATGTAATCAATGTTTTCAAAAGTCCATTTTGCTGGTGCAACCTGGTGTGCAATCGCTGCGTTTTCAGCAGGTAGACCGAAGGCATCCCAACCCATCGGTTGCAGTACAGTTTCGCCTTTTAAGCGGTGGAAACGGCTGATCACGTCACCAATCGTATAGTTACGCACATGACCCATATGCAGTTTGCCACTTGGGTAAGGGAACATCGAGAGGATATAACGACGTGGACCTTCTACAGTGTCGGCAACTTTAAAGGCTTTGCGAGTTTCCCAGTCGCTTTGGACTTGAGGTTCAATCGCATTGGCTTGATATTCAGGGTCAATATGAGTAGTCATAAACGGATTAATGAATTACGGTTAAAAGTTTGTTGCACAGCATAGCGCAAAATGCAGCGAAAAGTGAATTTTGCGCGGCGGTTTCTGCTGGAAAAATTTAACTGATCGGGCCAGAGCAAGCAGAAACTTAAAAAACTTGCGGATTGGCACGTTCCTGTTGGGCTTGCTGCAGGGCAGCATTGGCTTCACGTTGCTGTGAATCCATCTCGGGAGCGGTTGCTGGCGTGTTCGCTGTCTGTGCTGTGGTTGGGCTGTGGGTATTATTCGCTGCTGCCGTTTGCGCGGACGCCGTTGGGGCAGAGTTGCGCCAGCCATAAGTATCGACTTTGCCTTGCTTCTTGGCATTTTTTGGTGGCGGGGTGGTGGTGTAATGGGTTGAGCCATTGGCATCGACCCATTTGTAGTACTGTTTGGCCATCACATTGGCGCTGGCCAGTGCGACTACTGAACATAATCCCCAAGTTAAAATAGAGCGATTCATCTTGTTATCCTCATGCTGTATTCAGCTGATCAATCTGCGCGTTTATCTTAGCAATAATTGGCGCTAAAGTTGATGAATTTTTAGGCTGGAAGATGAAAAATAACAGCATGAATCTGCGCCTAAATATCTTTGGTTATTGTATTCAGAATAACCATTTTACTGCTGCAGAATTATCCATTTTTATGGGTTAATTATAAATAAACGATTTTTTATTCAATAAAATTCATTTATTTTTTTTATGTATTTTATATTTAAAATTTATGTGAAATAAAGGCAAACACATGAAATATCATGTTTTATAACGGAAATTTAAATTTTTCTATGTAATGCTTGAAAACTAGATATGTTTAAAAAACAGGCACACAGCCAAGTTTAGGAAAAAAGCCAATTTTTAAACTTGACTTTAGGGGACGAAACTACAAAAATGCTGTCTTTAGTTTTATATGCCTTAGATCGATCACCCTTCGAATAAGTGTCATGTCATGCAATGGGCAACTTCTCTAGCCGAGAAGCTGAACAAAGCTGTGAAACGTGTTTATCCCAACATGTTTTTAGATCTCATATTGCTCAATCAGCAATCAGATCACAAATTTTTCCTATTGCGATGAAAACTATGAAATATGTGTGCTATAACAGTGCAACAATGAATTAATGAAACGCTGCAAATGCCTCCCATTTCGCAGTGATTAAGATTAGGGTGAATCACGTTGGAACTTTTATCTGGTGGTGAAATGCTCGTTCGTGCATTAGCGGACGAAGGCGTTGAACATGTATTTGGATACCCAGGCGGCGCCGTTTTACACATTTACGACGCGTTCTTTCAACAAGACAAAATCAATCATTACCTTGTGCGCCATGAACAGGCAGCAGGCCATATGGCTGATGCTTACTCGCGCGTAACCGGTAAGACCGGTGTGGTGCTGGTGACTTCAGGTCCAGGTGCAACCAACACCGTTACCTCAATTGCAACAGCCTATATGGACTCCATTCCAATGGTGATTCTGTCAGGTCAGGTTGCTTCTCATTTAATTGGTGAAGATGCGTTCCAGGAAACCGATATGGTGGGGATTTCCCGACCAATCGTAAAACACAGTTTCCAGGTGCGTCATGCCAGCGAAATTCCATCAATTATTAAAAAAGCATTCTATATCGCGTCATCTGGCCGTCCTGGTCCGGTTGTGGTTGATATTCCAAAAGATACGACCAATCCGGCAGAAAAATTTGCCTACGAATATCCTGAAAAAGTGAAGATGCGTTCGTATCAACCACCACATCGTGGTCACTCAGGTCAAATCCGTAAAGCGATTGATGAACTGATTCATGCCAAACGTCCAGTGATTTATTCAGGCGGTGGTGTGGTGCAGGGCAATGCCGCAGCACAGTTAACTGAGTTGGCGCATATTCTGGGTTATCCTGTGACCAATACCTTAATGGGCTTGGGCGCATTCCCGGGTGATGATCCGCAATTCATCGGCATGCTCGGTATGCACGGTACCTATGAAGCCAACATGGCCATGCACAATGCAGACGTGATTCTGTGTGTCGGTGCGCGTTTCGATGACCGTGTCACCAACAACCCGGCAAAATTCTGTCCGAATGCTAAAGTCATTCATATTGATATTGACCCGGCAACAATTTCTAAAACCATCATGGCGCACATTCCAATTGTGGGCGCAGTTGAACCTGTACTCCAGGAGATGCTGGTACAGCTGAAACAGATGAATGTGTCGAAGCCAAATCCTGAAGCGATTGCAGCATGGTGGGAGCAGATCAATGAATGGCGTAAAGTTCATGGTCTGAAATATGAAAAGCCAACTGATGGCACCATGAAGCCACAACAGGTGGTTGAAGCTTTAGATAAAGTGACCAATGGTGAGGCCATTATTACTTCTGACGTTGGTCAGCATCAGATGTTTGGTGCGCTTTACTACAAATATAAGCGTCCACGTCAATGGATCAACTCGGGTGGCTTAGGCACTATGGGTGTAGGCTTACCTTATGCAATGGCTGCGAAACTGGCGTATCCAGACCAGCAGGTGGTGTGTATTACTGGTGAAGCATCCATCCAGATGTGTATTCAGGAACTGTCGACCTGTAAGCAATACGGTTTGAACGTGAAAATTCTGTGCCTGAACAACCGTGCCTTGGGTATGGTAAAACAGTGGCAAGATATGAACTATGAAGGTCGTCACTCAAGCTCATATGTAGAGTCTTTACCTGACTTTGCCAAGCTGATGGAAGCGTATGGTCACGTGGGAATCCAGATTGACCATGCCGATGAGCTTGAATCGAAGCTGGCTGAAGCCATGGCCATCAATGATAAATGCGTATTTATTAACGTGATGGTTGACCGTACTGAACACGTTTATCCGATGCAGATTGCAGGTCATTCCATGAAAGATATGTGGTTAGGAAAAGGGGAGCGTACAGAATGAGACACATTATTTCCGTTCTCGTTGAAAACGAAGCTGGTGCGCTTTCTCGTTTAGTGGGCTTGTTCTCTCAACGTGGTTATAACATTGAGACGCTGAACGTAGCACCGACTGAAGACCCGACTTTGTCACGTTTGACGCTGACGACCTATGGTGATGACCACAAAATTGAGCAGATTACCAAGCAGCTGAATAAGCTGGTTGAAGTGGTCAAAGTGGTAGATTTGTCTGAAGGCGCGCATATTGAGCGTGAACTGATGCTGATTAAAGTCAAGGCACTGGGTTCAGCACGTGATGAAATCAAGCGTACTGCCGATATTTTCCGTGGTCAGGTGGTCGATGTGACACCAACGACCTATACCATTCAAATTGCTGGTACCACAGAAAAGCTTGATGGCTTTATTGATGCGTTGGCTGAGAACACCATTCTGGAAGTGGTGCGTTCAGGCGTATCGGGTATCGCACGTGGCGAAAAAGTTTTAACTATTTAATTTAACAACGAATTCACCTCTCCCGGCTGGGAGAGGCGCTAGCAAGCTGAATAAAGAAATTGCCCTAGCGGACAGGAATCAAAAGCATTTAAGCGGAGACAGCAATGCAAATTTTTTACGATAAAGACTGCGACTTATCTATCATCCAATCTAAGAAAGTAGCGATCATTGGTTACGGTTCACAAGGTCACGCGCACGCGCTTAACCTTAAAGATTCTGGCGTTGACGTAACTGTTGGTTTACGTGCTGGTTCAGCTTCTTGGAAAAAAGCTGAAAATTCAGGGCTTAAAGTTGCTGAAGTTCCTGCTGCAGTTGCACAAGCTGACGTGGTGATGATCTTGACTCCAGACGAGTTCCAAGCGCAACTTTATCGTGACGTGATCGAGCCAAACATCAAGCAAGGCGCGACTTTAGCATTTGCTCACGGTTTCTCTGTTCTTTATAACCAAGTTGTTCCACGTGCTGACCTTGACGTAATCATGGTTGCACCTAAAGCACCTGGTCACACTGTACGTTCTGAATACCAACGTGGTTCAGGTGTTCCTGATCTTATCGCGATTCACCAAGATGCTTCTGGTAATGCACGTAACCTTGCACTTTCTTACGCTTCAGGCGTAGGTGGCGGCCGTACGGGTATCATCGAAACTTCTTTCCGTGAAGAAACTGAAACTGACCTGTTCGGTGAGCAAGCGGTTCTTTGTGGTGGTGCAGTTGAACTGGTTAAAATGGGCTTCGAAACTCTGGTTGAAGCGGGTTATGCGCCTGAAATGGCTTACTTCGAATGTCTACACGAACTTAAATTGATCGTTGACTTAATGTTCGAAGGCGGTATCGCGGACATGAACTACTCTGTATCAAACAACGCTGAATACGGCGAATACGTAACAGGTACTGAAGTCATCAACGAACAGTCTCGTGAAGCAATGCGTAATGCGCTTAAACGTATTCAATCTGGTGAATACGCGAAGATGTTCATCCAGGAAGGTGCGTTGAACTACCCATCTATGACTGCTCGTCGTCGTCAAAACGCTGCTCACGGTATCGAAGTAACTGGTGCTAAATTGCGTGCGATGATGCCTTGGATTCAAGCAAACAAAATCGTAGACAAAGAAAAGAACTAAGTTCTAATTTCTAAGTCAAAAGGCCCTTGTGTTTCACAGGGGCTTTTTTATGTCATTTAAAAACAGAGCTTACTGAGTTAAGTTAAATTCCGCGCCTTAAAGAAAAGAAAGCAGTGCTTTTCTTTCCTTGCACTTCACTCAGAACAGTGTTCTGAGCTTGCTCATACCTTGGATTCAAGCAAACAAAATCGTAGACAAAGAAAAGAACTAATTTCTCGAATCATTTGATTTGAACGCGAAGACCCACTCACTAGAGTGGTTTTTTTACATTTAATATTGTGTGCCTTGCTTCATTCAAAGGAGTGCTTTTCTTCCTTGTACTTCATACAAAACACTGTTTTTTACTTCTTACGCTTCACTTAAAGTGCTGCTTTGACGTCGCTGCCAGATCATCTGCCCCAAAAATAACTACTGTACTGAGTGAGATGGCTAATCACGCTGGGTCACTAAATTGGCTGAAAAATACTTTTATTTAGAAGAATTATTTTTTACTCAGATTAAAAGTCGAGTGAAAAATGAATAAATGCAAAAAAAGTAAAAAATGAATCAGGAATAAAACAGATTGGGCTGGTTTGGTTTTTTCTGATGGGGTTTATGTATTTTATTATTTCTCCCTAACAGTTTATTGAATAAGGCTATCCCTATTACTAAGTATTTTATATTTAAAATAACAATCAAATAATCTGTTTAAATTGTCAGGCTTCTTAAGAATATGTGAAATTTCAACTAATTTTTGGTGGAAAATTCTAATATTTCGAGGAAAACTAAAAAAAATGTAATAAATGTAAAGGAATGTTTATTAAGGGTATTTAATATTTTTTATAAAAAACATCTATTTGTTTTTATCTTAAAAAACTAGGTAGAAAAAAAATCCCTAAAAATAGTGACCCAAGTAGCAAGGAGAATTTGGGTCACCAAAAAAAGAGAATTAGTCCAAAAACAGTCGATTAAAAAAGAAAAATAATTTTAAAAAATAAACACTTAGTCTTGTGTGAAAAATCCCGTATAGATGGTTTTTTCTGTGGAATACCTACAATAAAAGGACTTGCTCAGGATCGGGTTTTAATCAGTCTAAAGACATTCTGGTTTGGGTGAGTGATTAGAAAAATGGTTCTTATATTAAAGTTATGGAGAAACACGACATGTCTACATTAATTAAAACAGCTATGGCGGTATTATTTGCAGGTACTTGCTCATCAGCAATTTATGCAACAGAAGCTGAAACAGCTGGTAAACCAGGCGGTAAACATAACTGGAATAGCTGTACAACTTTAGGTTGTGAAAAAGATATTCCAATTAAACTAGAAGTTCCAAAAAAATGTGAAATTAAAGGCGGATCAGCAATTGAGTTGAGCAAAGCCGGTGGTACCAAAACATCTAACTATACAGTAAGAAGTAATACTCACTATGTATTAAATATTACAACTGCAAACAATGGTACCAATGCAAGTACATATGTTAAGCATGAAGATGATGGCACAGTACGTATTCCAACTACAATCACAACAACAAAAACAGGTGGTGGTGCGATTGCTTGGGGTAGCAGTAACCATGCTGGTCTAGCAGATGATGTCTATACTGTTTCGGTTACTAACTCGGCAGTAGCTCCATTCCAGCGTGCAGGTACATATTCAGACACTTATAAAATCAAAGTGTTCTACTAATTTAGTGTTTCGCCTAACTTGGTCTTCGGACCAAGTTAGGCTTTTTCGTTATAAAAGCTGGGGAATAATATGAAAAAAATAATAGCCTTTTTAGTTTCATCGCTGTGTTATGTATCTGCAAGTTATGCAGGTGTTTCTATTGATCCGGTTCAGATGTATATCAACAGTCAGGCTAAACAAAGAACCACAACGCTTACTTTAGAATCTACAGATGAAACTGAAGCAAAAATTTTTGAAATTAAAGCCTTTAAATGGACGCAACAAGGCAATGGTGAGAATGTTTTGGTACCAGATGACACCCTTATTTTAAATCCCAAAAACTTTATTCTGCAGCCGAATGGTAAACAGACTATCCGTGTTGGTTTTAATCGTCCTTTAGAGTCGGTACTCACCGGTAATCAGGAGGGTGCATGGCGCATTCTGGTGGAAGAAATTCCACAGGCCGTGAAAGAAACCTCAGTTAACTTTCTGCTCAGCTTTAACCTGCCTTTATTTGTCGGTAAGCAGGAAGATACGAACGTTAAATTTAATATTGAGAATAACCGGCTGGTTGCACAAAATCAGGCCAATTCGCATGTTCAGATTAATAATTTGAAGATTGTTGATGCCAATAAGAAGGAAGTGTTTAAGGCCGATACTATGGCTTACTTATTGGCCAAAATGAATTACAGCTATGAGTTAAATGGAACCAAGATTGCAGATCCAAAAAAGTATACTGTCCAATTTTTTACGGATAAGAACGATAACATGGTGGAGCTTAAATTCTCGGACTAGCGGTATAAGGGGAATTTGCGATGAATATAAAAAATCGGTGGTTTATTGTTGTTCATATTTTATTTAGCTTCGCAGCGAATGCGAATGAAAATCCGGTAGAAGAAAGTCTTGCCAATCTGTGGATTAATGAACTTGATCATCATACTGATATTATTTTAATCACAGAAGGGCAGCATTATTATATGGGTTGTGATGTGCTGTCCGAACGGCAAATTCAAGTGCAAAAGTTAAAGAAACATCAGCAGCGTGCGGATTTCTGTCTGGTCAGTGAAGGCGATATTCAAGCGGTTTTTGATAGTTCATCGCAGTCCATTAAATTAACCATCCCCAGTCACTATTTTCAATCCGATTTAAACGTTTTTAACCAGAAAGTGATTCCTGAAAAAGCCAGTTTTGGTGGCTTTATGAATTATGACTGGGTCTATGCCAACAGCGATTCAAATGAAGCTTATAGTGGTCTGGCCGAGTTGGGGATCTTTAAAGATTACTGGATTCTCAAGAATTCGGTGCTGTATCAGAATACCTCTGTCGAGGAGCAGGTGGTACGTTTAAATAGCAGTTTTGATCTGGAATTTCCGGAAAGCATGACCCGTCTAACCCTGGGCGACACCACAACAACCTATAACCCGTTAATTAACTCTTTGCGTTTTGCCGGTTTAAACTGGGGAACCAACTACACCGAGCGTCCAAGTTTTGTCTATTGGAATATTCCAACCTTACAGGGTAGCGCGCGTATTCCATCTACTGTTGAGCTGTTTATTAACGGGGTGAGCATTTATAGCCAGAAAGTCAGCCCGGGTGATTACATGCTGGAAACAGGGGCGCAAATTCAGCAGGCGGGTGAGGCACAAATTGTAGTTGAAGATGTTTTAGGTAATCGCAGTGTGCAAACTTTTCCGGTGCTGGTCACTAACCGTTTATTACGTGATGGCCTGGATGAATATAATATTGCCTTAGGTAAGCTGCGTTATAACTACAATCTGGACAGTAGCGATTATCGGGATTTCTTTGTTAATGGCTTTTACCGCAGGGGACTGTCTAACGCAACCACCCTGGGAACCAATCTGTCCTATAGTGAAGATATTCAGAATGCGGGGGTTATGTGGACTCAGGCCATCAGTAATATTTTAATTGTAGACAGTGTGATCATGGCCTCGCATGATGACCGAAATCAGATGAACTATTCCTATGGTTTATCCGCCAGCAAAGATTTCGGGAATTTTTCACTGGGTGCCAGTTCCAAGTATACCGAACGGGATTTTAAGTTTTTAGGCGATGATCTGGACAATGTTTCGAATTATCCAAAATTTGAAAATCTGGTGTATTTAGGGCTGACTAATGTGCCTTATGTGCACAATATTAATCTGAACTATGCTGAACAGAAATACTATGATCATCCTGAATTTGAACAGCAGAACCAGCGGGTGATCAATGTCGGATTTAACCGGAATTTTGGACGCCGATTTGCTGTCGGGCTCAGTTATTTCAATGCTTTTGGCGATCGTAAAGATTCTGGCGGGATATTATCTCTCAGTTATAATTTTGATAATGATAAATCCGTCTATTTTAGTCAGTCTGCAGACCAGAACACCAACCTGCAGCTTGTGAAAAGTGACTCGAGTCAGGTCGGCTTTGACTATGCTGTCGGTGTGAATCATCGCAATGATGACACACTTTATAATGTAAATGGCCTGCTGAAAACCAAGGTGGGTGATCTAGATTTTTACCATGTTCAGGGCAAGGAAACGCGTGACTCGCAACTGGCTTATCGTGGTGCTGTTGTCTGGCTGGGTAATCAGTTAAGTTTTACCAAAATTGTTGAACATGCTTTTGGTTTGGTCAAAGTCGGGGATTATCAAGATATTGATATTCTACGCTCACTGGTTTATGTCGATAAAACCAAAAAAGATGGCTATGCCTTTGTGCATGATATTATTCCTTATGTGAAATACGACATTGCCTTTGATGAAAATCAGTTACCTATCGAAGATAAAATTCTTTATTCAAGTAAACAAATTACCGCGTTAAACCAGCGCGGCTACAAAATCAATTTCCCGGTTTTCCATGCTAAACAGGTTCGTATCCGGCCGGTAGATGTCCAAAATCGCAGTTTTGTACCGGGATCAGAGCTGCATATTAACAATGAAGGTGGCGAGGTTTATCCGATTGGTTCGGATGGAACGGTCACTTTATATGGCTTGATTCCGGGGAGTTATAGTGTGCGGATTAAAACCCGAGAGGCGCAAACCTGTAGCGCTGTATTACAGGTTTCAGCTCAGGCACAAGATATAACTGTACCAGTTGAACTTGTGTGTAAATAAAAGGAGTAGGGGTGATGAAAGCGAGTGTACTGTTTTTAGTCTGTTGTATCAGCAGCAGTCTGTCTCTGGCACATGCGAGACAATGCCAAATTGAGCGTTTAACGGCAACCCAATTGAATTTGAATGCCTCTTATTTAAGTCAGGCTGCGACTTCCTTTTCGGTGAATTGTGATAGTCGTTATGTCATTAAGTTTAATAGCCGAAATCTGGTGAATAGTACAGGCAGCAGTTATCTGGTGAATGAGAAGAATTATAAGCTCAGAACCCAGATGAATATTAGTGGTGCCAGCTCTTCACGCTGGAATGTTCCGCTTAGTCAGGCCCCCACTGGTCAAGATAAATTTGTGGTGTTGGTACAATTAATGGAACGTCCAACGGCAAGAACACCTGCCGGTGTATACCGGGACAGTCTATATATTAATTTGATGTTTTAATAATGCTTTAAATATTGGAAATATCGAATATTTTTCCAAGGCTCTAACCAGGCGGGTGCAATACCACGAGTTTGATACAAGTATGAAATTAATTTCATGAATTTATCATAAAACTGCAAACTGTAAGGATTATGCTGGGCAGACAACAACAACAGAGGAATACGCGGATGTCAGCGTCTTCACGCACACTGGTATTAAAGTCGCCTAATATTCCTGAGAATTTTAAATTTTATTTTAAACAGGAAAAACAAAAAAAAGCGATTAATGAAGTTATTGAAATTGAAGAGCTGGTGCGACCTCGTTTAAGAATTGCGTTAGTGACAGAAACCTGGCCGCCAGAAATTAATGGTGTGGCCAATTCATTATTACAACTGTGCAAAGGATTGCAAAAACTGGGACACAAAATTCTACTGATTCGTCCTGAACAAAAACAACCTTGTACCGATTTTAGTCCCAACAAAGAATGTCTGGTCAAGGCGCAGTCTATTCCGAAATATGGCCATCTGCAGTTTGGCTGGCCACAGCTGTATAAACTCTCTACCGCCATGGATGAGTTTGAGCCAGATATCGTGCATGTGGTGACCGAAGGGCCGCTGGGTCTGGCTGCTTTACAGGTGGCAAAATCCAAGCAGATTCCGGTATCTAGCGGTTTTCACTCTGCCTTTCAGGACTTTAGCCGCTTTTTTGACCTGGCTTTTCTGGTTAAACCGATCCAGCGTTATCTGTGCTGGTTCCATAACAATACGCAACTGACCTGTGTGCCTAGTACTGATACCGAGCAGTCTTTACGCCAGTTTGGTGTGGAAGGCCCACTGGTGGTCGTTGGTCGTGGGGTCGACGTCGACAGGTTCTCACCGCAACATCGTTCAGAGGGCTTACGTTCACGTTGGGGTGCAGATGAACAGACTCGGGTGCTGATTTATGTGGGCCGGGTGTCGCCAGAAAAAGAAGTGAACGTGGTGATTGATGCCTATCGGGCCATGCAGGCCATTGCCAAATATCCAACCAAGCTGGTGGTGGTAGGCGATGGTCCGGACCTGAAACGTCTGGAAGGGCTGAACACCGATGGCGAGGTCATTTTTATGGGCAGTTTAAGTGGGCAAAAACTGGCTGAAGCTTATGCCAGTGCAGATGTGTTTGTCTTTGCCAGTCAGGTAGAAACCTTTGGCAATGTGGTGCTTGAAGCCATGGCCAGCGGCTTGCCAGTCGTGGCGTATGACTATGCCTGCGCCAATTTGCATGTCAAGCAAGATGAAACCGGCTGGCTTAGCCCACTGGGTGATGTCGCCGGAATTATGCGTTCGATTTATCAGTTGCCAAGCGCAAAAGTATTAAGACAGATGGGTAAAAAAGCCCGTGAATCTACCCAGCATATCGGCTGGCAATATCCGATCCAACAATTTGAACAGGCACTTTATCGGGTGGTGCAGGAGTCGCATATGACGACCTAGATTTTAAGCTCAAGCTTAAAGGAGAGCATAGAATGAAACTTAAAAATGCAAAAATAAGAATACTTGATCTCGACTTGAAAGGCTGTTTGTATCTCAATCATTTTTCCCACTCCGAACGGGTGGCTTATTTCTTTAAAGTGGTGAGCCGCTTAGGCGACGGTTTATTCTGGTATGTCATGCTGGCCACGGTCTGGTTATGGCAGGGCCTGCTGTATGGATTGCAGATTATCTACTTGCTGTTAGGTGGATCGGTCGGTACAGGCATCTATAAACTGCTTAAAAGCAAAACCGTGCGTCCGCGTCCTTATCAGGTGCATCAGGTGATCCGCCTGGGCGAGCGTCCGCTTGATCACTTTAGTTTTCCTTCCGGTCACACTTTGCATGCAGTCATGATTACCACGGTACTGGGCTATATTCAGCCGCTACTGCTGGTGCTGATGTTACCTTTTACCATTCTGGTGGCGCTATCACGTATGGTGCTGGGTCTGCATTATCCAAGTGATGTGGCGGTCGGTGCACTGATTGGCGGTCTGGTGGCCAGCGGCATTATTTCGGCTGCGCCGTATCTGGAAATTGTGCTATAGCCCATTCACTGGCGGCACAGCCTTTCAAGGCTGGTACAGCATTTGCAAAATTTGCTAAAGTAGTGCATCACACTAAACTGCCTTAGGAATAGACATGGGTTTACGTTGGACAGATAGCATCGATATCGCCATTGAACTGTATGAAGCACATCCAGATGTCGATCCGCAATGGATCCGTTTTACTGACCTGCATGCCTGGGTTTGTGCACTTCCAGATTTTGAAGATGATCCGACCAAGTCAACCGAAGGTCTGTTAGAAGCCATTCAAATGGCATGGATTGACGAAGCACGTTAACAGCGACCTCAAAAAACCGATTTTTTTTACAGATTAAACGCAGAAAAAAGCCCATTTTTCGGTATAATGCGGCAAAATTTCTGTCAACTTTGACTTTAAGGAGCCAATCATGGCTATCGAACGTACATTATCTATCGTTAAACCAGACGCAGTTGCTAAAAACGTAATCGGCGAAATCTTCGCGCGTTTTGAAAAAGCGGGTCTTAAAATCGTTGCAACTAAAATGAAACACTTGACTGAAGCTGAAGCTGAAGGCTTCTACGCTGAGCACAAAGAACGTGGTTTCTTCGCTGACTTAGTTGCGTTCATGACTTCTGGTCCAGTTGTTGTTTCAGTTCTTGAAGGTGAAAACGCAGTTCTTGCTCACCGTGAAATCCTGGGCGCGACAAATCCTAAAGAAGCGGCTCCTGGTACAATTCGTGCAGACTTCGCTGTAAGCATCGACGAAAACGCTGCTCATGGTTCTGACTCTGTAGCATCTGCTGACCGTGAAGTTAACTACTTCTTCGCTCAAACTGAGATTGCTCCACGTACTCGTTAATACGCAGTATTCAAACCAGATAAGTGTTATTATACTTATCTGGTTTTTTTATTCTCTGAATAATCCCTCGCTCAGATCTTGAGCATCTCCTTTCATCCTCAGACATGATTTAGGTAATACACATGAGTAATGAAGTGGTCGCTTCATCTGCAACATCTGATGAGCAGCAACAATCTTTGTCCACTCCAGCGCAATCAACTTCTGTGCAGAAAGTGAATTTACTGGGCATGTCGCGTGCTGAGCTGGAAAAATTCTTCGAAGATTTAGGTGAGAAGAAATTTCGTGCCGGCCAGGTGATGAAATGGATTCACCAGTATTTCGTGACCGATTTTGCCGAAATGACCAATATTTCAGGCAAGTTGCGCGCAAAACTGGAACAGATATGTGAAATTAAAGCACCCGATGTGGTGCATAAAAACTATTCTAAAGATGGTACGCGTAAATGGGTGTTCCGTGTCGGTGATGGTGCCGGTTCCTTGGTTGAAACCGTGCTGATTCCTGCGGAAGATAAAACCGGTTCGCGTAAGACTTTATGTATTTCCTCACAGGTCGGCTGTGCGCTGGACTGTTCATTCTGCTCAACCGGTAAACAGGGCTTTCAGCGCGACCTGACCCAAGCTGAAATTATTGGTCAGCTGTGGATGGCCAACTATTCCTATATGGAAGATGTGCCGGTTGCAGAGCGTGAGCGTTCGGTGACGAACGTGGTGATGATGGGCATGGGCGAGCCGCTGCTGAACTATGATGCAGTTTTAAACTCGATGCGTATTATGCTGGATGACTTCGCCTATGGCATGTCAAAACGCCGTGTAACGCTGTCGACCTCGGGTGTAGTGCCAAAAATTGACCAGCTGGCTGAAGATATTGATGTCGCGCTGGCGATTTCTTTACACGCCACCAACGATGAACTGCGCAATGAGCTGGTGCCAATCAACAAGAAATATCCACTGGAACAGCTGATTGCAGCCTGCCAGCGTTATATCAAAAAAGATGGCAACGAAAGTGCGCGTAAGCACGTGACCATTGAATATGTCATGCTCGATGGCGTGAATGACAGCATTGAACATGCCAAAGAGATGATCAAGCTGCTTAAAGACCTGCCAAGCAAAATCAATTTAATTCCGTTTAACCCGTTCCCGCATGCGCCATATGGCCGTTCAAGCCGGAACAGGATTATTTCTTTCCAAAAAACTTTGTCTGATGCCGGATTTGTGTGTACGATTCGTCAGACACGTGGTGATGATATTGATGCCGCGTGTGGCCAGCTGGTGGGACAGGTGGCAGACCGTACCCGTCGTGCGGAACAGTGGAAAAAGAAAGTTGCAGAGCGAAATGAAATTATGCGCTCTCAAGGATAATTAAATTTAGGGGGAGAGGTCCATTGACTAAGTTGATGTATAAATTCACAACCATCAGCACACTGTGTGTGGCTGCATGGATGAGCACCGGCTGTCAAACCACAACTCCTACTTTAAGTCCGAAAGATCCGGAAAAGGCAATTCAGGTGCGTACCCAGCTGGCGGCCGAGTATTTAAAATCGGGTGATTTAGACTCGGCCAAACGTGCCCTGGATCAGGCGCTGGAAACAGATTCGCGTGATTCCATGGCCAATATGATGATGGGCGTGCTGCTACAGCAAGAAGGCAGCAAGCTGAATCTGGAGAAGGCCGATACGTATTTTAAGCGTGCCATCTCTGCCGATCCGAACAATGCGCAGGCGCGTAACAACTATGGTACGTATTTGTATCAGGTTGAACGCTATAATGATGCCATTGAACAGCTGAGTATTGCCGGGGCAACACTCGGTTATGATCAACGTTTTCGTGCATTGGAAAACGTGGGGCGGATTTACCTGAAACTGGGCGATATGGCGAATGCTGAAAAATCATTCAAGCAGGCTCTGCAGGCGAACCGTGACTCCTATGTTTCAATGTTAGAGTTGGCGGAAATTTTTTATTTCAACCAGCAGACTCCTGCAGCATCCAGAATGTATGAACAGTTTGTGCGTGCTGTGGGACAAAAAAATCAAGGTGCGCGTGCATTGTGGATTGGGATCCGTGTTGCACGAGCAAATGGTGATCAGTTGGGACAGCAGGTGCTGGTCAATCAGCTTCGGGCATTGTTCCCTGAAAGCCAGGAATATCAACGTTATTTGCAATTACAGCACAGTACTGAGGCCGTATGGAAGTAAATCCTAATTCACCGCAATCAAATACAAATGTAGCGCCCAATGCATTAGGAAATATCCAACGCCCAGGTGAGTATCTGCGTCAAATCCGTCAAAATCAGAAGCTTGAGCTTGAAGATGTGGCGCAAGAATTGAATATTCCGGTCAAAACCCTGACGGCGCTGGAGCAGGATGAATACAAGTCACTGCCTGAAGCGACCTTTATCAAGGGTTATTACCGCACCTACGCCAAATATTTAAAAGTCGATGCCACCAGTATCATCCAGCGTTTTGATGAAATCTATGCCAATGATACCGGCATGCTGCCGAATCATGCCCTGAATAATTCCCCAATTAAAATTATGGGCAAACTGCCTGGCTCGAATCGTGACCGTAACCGCAAATGGTTAAAACGTATTGCGCTGGCGGTAGTGGCACTGGCCTTAATCTGGATTATCATCGCGGCCGTGCAAAACTGGTCATCTTCGCAGTCGAGCGACACCGAGCAGAATATTGTGCCAATGTCTGATGTCGAAATTATTAATTTAGACAACAGCAGTGCCGTGACCGGCGATCAGCTGTCTTTAAGCTTTAACCGTCCGACGTCGGTTCATATTGTGGATTCGACCGGGAAGGTGCTGGCCACTGGCCGTCAGGCGTCCAGCTTGAATTTAACTGGTGAGGCACCATTTCAGATTCGTTTAGATGATGCAACCGCAGTGTCATTAAGTCTAAACAATGAAAATATTTCATTGTCTCCATATACCGTCAATGGCAAAGCGGAATTCCGTTTGTCGCGTTAATGGCACAGAGTAGAGCGAAATCATGATTGAGAATCCAATTCGACGCCGTCCAACCCGTAAAATTCGTGTCGGTTCAGTCTATGTGGGCGGTGATGCGCCAATCAGTATTCAGAGTATGACCAATACCGAAACCTGTGATGTCGCCGCAACGGTTGCGCAAATTCAGCGCTGTGTTGATGCTGGTGCAGACATCATGCGGGTATCGGTGCCAAGCATGGAAGCCGCACAGGCTTTTGGTGAAATCCGTAAGCAGGTCTCTGTTCCTTTGGTTGCAGATATTCACTTCGACTATAAAATTGCTTTGGCTGTGGCCGATTTCGGCGCTGACTGTCTGCGGATTAACCCGGGTAATATTGGTTCGGAAGCGAAAATCCGTGAAGTGGTGGCTGCGGCCAAACATCATGATATTTCCATGCGGATTGGGGTCAATGCCGGTTCACTGGAAAAAGATATTCAAAAGAAATATGGCGAGCCGACCGGTGCGGCTCTGCTTGAATCGGCCATGCGCCATATTGATATTTTAGACCGTCTGGATTTCCAGGAATTTAAGGTATCAGTCAAAGCATCGAATGTATTTTTAACCATGGATGCCTATCGTTTGCTGTCGCAGCAAATTGATAATCCGCTGCATTTAGGTGTGACTGAAGCGGGAATCTATCGGACCGGTTCGGTGAAATCAGCGATTGCCTTAGGTGGCCTGCTGATGGAAGGCATTGGCGACACCATGCGTATTTCCCTGGCAGCAGAGCCGGAAGAAGAAGTCAAAATTGGCTTTGATATTTTAAAATCGCTCGGCCTGCGTTCTAACGGCATTAACTTCATTGCCTGCCCAAGCTGTTCACGTCAGGAATTTAACGTGATTAAAGCCATGCAGATGTTGGAAGAGCGTCTGGAAGATGTCCGCACCCCAATGGATGTGTCGGTGATTGGCTGTAAAGTTAACGGTCCGGGCGAAGCCAAAGAAGCTGATATTGGCGTGGTAGGTGCAAGTCCGCGTTCACTGGTGTATCGTAATGGTGAAAAGAGCCATTTAATTGATACCAATCAATTGGTTGATGAAATCGAAACAATGGTTCGTCAACGTGTTAAAGAGCTTGAAGAAGCTAAGTCAAAAGAGATTATTCGCACAGGTTTTTCTGAGTAGATCATGAGTTCAATCGTCGCAATCAAAGGTTTTAATGACATTCTCCCAACCCAGACCCCGGCTTGGAGACGTCTGGAACAGCATCTGTCCAGTCTTATGGATGCTTATGGTTATCAGCAAATCCGTTTGCCGATGGTTGAGCAGACCCATCTGTTCAAGCGTTCCATTGGTGATGCAACCGATATCGTTGAAAAAGAAATGTACACCTTCCTGGACAAAGGCAATCCGCCAGAGTCATTGACTTTACGTCCGGAAGGTACGGCAGGCTGTGTACGTGCCATGCTTGAGCATAACCTGCTGCGCGGTGCAACGCCTCGCGTGTGGTATATCGGCCCAATGTTCCGTTATGAAAAACCGCAAAAAGGCCGTTATCGCCAGTTCCATCAGTTTGGTGTGGAAACCTTTGGTGTCGCTACCCCAGATATGGATGCCGAGCTGATTTTAATGACCGCGCGTTTATGGAAACGTATGGGCGTTGCAGATAAAGTTCAACTTGAACTGAATACTTTAGGTGAGTCAGATGAACGTGCCGCGTATCGCGCCGCCTTGGTTGAGTTCCTGGAAACGCACAAAGCCGATCTCGATGAAGATTCTCAGCGCCGTTTAAGCACCAACCCGCTGCGTATTCTGGACTCTAAAGATGCCAAAACTCAAAGCATCCTGGAAAATGCACCAAAACTTCACGACTTTATGGGTGAAGACACCATGGCGCATTTTGCCCTGTTGCAGCAGTATCTGACTGATGCCGGTGTCAGCTTCGTGATTAATCAAAAATTGGTCCGTGGTCTGGATTATTACAACAAAACTGTATTTGAATGGACCACCACCCATTTGGGTTCACAGGGGACAGTGTGTGCCGGCGGCCGTTATGATGGTCTGGTGGGGCAGTTAAAAGGCAAGCCAGAACAGTCGGTTCCGGCAGTTGGTTTTGCCATGGGCATGGAGCGTTTATTGCTTCTATTGGAACAGGTCGAAGACAACAGCCCAAGCCGCGATTGTGAAGTATTCCTGGTGGCCGATCCGGCATCACAAGGTAAAGCACTGGTGCTGGCAGAGCAGATTCGTGACCAGCTTGAAGCCAGTGGTAGTGCCATTCGCCTGAAAGTCGGCTCACAAGGCTCGATGAAAAGCCAGATGAAAAAAGCCGACCAGTCGGGTGCACTGTATGCTTTAATTCTGGGTGAGCGTGAGTGGGAAAACCAGCGCTTCGCCGTTAAAGAACTGACCACTGCCGAGCAGTTGGATGTAGCTGTGGCAGAGATTGTGCCATTTATGATTGAAAAATTTTCTTCAAAATAAGCCAAAGAATATAAGGAAAAGGGTAATTCAATGAGCGCATTAAGTGATGATGAACAACTTGATCATTTAAAATCATTCGCTAAGAAATATGGTTCTGCAATTATTAGCGGGATTTTGATTGCGCTGATTGCCTTTTTCGGATGGCAATACTGGCAGAAGAAAAACCTGGCTGAAGATCAGACCAACACCGCCAAAGTCCAGCAACTGATGGACGAGGCGCGTGCGGTTGAAGGCGATGACAAAGCTTTCCAGAATCTGTCGACCACGGCCGATAAGATTGTGAAAGAAGCACCAGATTCCGTCCAGGCCATTCAGACCCAGTTCTTAATGGCGAAACTGGCCTATGATCAGGGCGATTATGCCGGTGCAGAAAAAGCCTTAAAGAAAGTTGAAAATTCTAAAGTCGATGATGCCGGCTTAATGCAGGTATTAAAACTGCGTTTGGCCTATGCGCAATTGGCACAAAAGAAATATGATGAGGCACTGAAAACCTTGTCTGCCGTCAACGATCCCGCCTTTAAAGCAACAGCTGAAGAAGCGCGTGGTGATGTGTACGTGGCGAAAAACGATATTGAAAATGCCAAAAAAGCGTATCAGAACGCATGGAATGCGTTACTTGAACGTCAACAGGAACGTCAAATTTTACAAATTAAACTCGAAAGTGTCGGCGTTTTAGTTGATGATCCTGAAATTGAACGTCCTGTAATCGACACACAAGTGGATGAAACTGAATGAATAGAAAATATAAGATCCCGTTTGCACTAACTGTTTTAAGCCTTGCATTGGTTGGCTGTTCAAGCAACAGCATTAAAGTTGAAAAAGTAAAACCGAATCCTTTGCCAAAACTGCAACAGGCCAAAACCCTGGTGCCTGTATTTTCTCAAAACACCTCATCGACTGCTGAAGAAGATCCGCTGCGTTTACAGCTAGATGTCGATAATGGCGTGGTATTTAGTATTGATCCTAAAGGTGAAGTAGCGGCCTATCGTGGCAAGCAGCGTTTGTGGCAGACCGAAGTCAGCAAACAGGGGCTCAGCTCAGGTGTAGAAGCGGCAGAAGGTCTGGTGATTGTTGGGAATCAGAAAGGTCAACTGTTTGCACTGGATCAGGCTACAGGTGAGAAAAAATGGACCGCACAATTGACTGGGGCTATTCTGGCACCTTCGCTGGTGCATGCCAACCGTGTGGTGACCATCAGCAATGATGGTATTGTCTATGCGCATAACCTGGCGACTGGCCAGCAAATGTGGACTTACAATTTACCGAATGTCCAGTTTAGCCTGCGTGGTAGCGCTGCACCGGTAGCGGTTGATCCGCGTACCGTGCTGGTAGCAACCGCCAATGCTTATATTTATGCAATTGATGTGGTGACCGGTACGCCGCGTATGCAGCGCCGTGTGGCCATCAGTGAAGGTCGCTCCGATATTCAGCGTTTAAATGATATTGATGGCGATCCGGTAGTAGCTGGCCAGTTCCTGGTCACTACCAGCTTCCAGGGCCAGGTGACCGTCACTGATCTGGCTTCACAGCAAGTGGTTTGGAGCGAAGACCTGAGCAGCACCAAACGTCCGGAAGTGGTCGGCAATGGGGTTTTTGTCGCCAGTGCCGATGGCCGTTTAGTGGCTTATGAAATTACCAGTGGCCAGAAGCTGTGGGAAAATGACCAGTTGCTTAACCGTCGTTTAAGTAACCCGGTAATGCTGGGTCAGGACCTGGTGGTGGGAGATATGGATGGTGTCTTGCATCTGTTTAACCCGAGCAACGGTCAGCTGATTGGTCGCGCCAAAACCAGCGGTGAAGTGCGTTCTTTACGTGTCATCGACAACCAGTTATATGTTGGTACGCAAAAGGGTGCATTCAGCATTTGGCAGAACCGTTAACTTTTTGTTGCCTTATGTTAAACTAGGCGACAATTTCCGTATTTTTTAACGCGGGGTGATTGAATGTTCAATGCCCCGTGTTTTTATTCAGGTCTTTGACTGAAATTTTTTCTTCCCATTTGTTTCTGATGTTCAGACCCGTGTAGTGGACTGATCTCAAATAAAGGTTAATCTATGAAACCCGTAATTGCGCTCATTGGTCGTCCGAACGTCGGAAAATCAACGTTGTTTAACCAGATCACCAAGAGTCGTGATGCTCTGGTCGCAGACTTTGCCGGCCTGACGCGTGACCGTAAATATGGTGATGCGACCTATCAGAATAAATCCTTCATCGTGGTCGATACCGGCGGTATTGGCGAATCTGAAGGTGGTATCGATTCTTACATGGCCGAGCAGTCGAAAACCGCCATCCATGAAGCCGATATGATCATCTTCGTGGTCGATGCGCGTGCCGGTCTGCTGGCTTCGGATGAGCAGATTGCCCGTGAACTGCGTACGCTGGGTAAAAAAGTCTTTCTGGTGGCCAACAAGGTCGATGGCGTACATGCAGAAGCCGCGCTGGTTGAATTCTTTAAACTGGGGATGGGCGAGCCAATGCAAGTGGCCGCCAGCCATGGTCGCGGTGTTCAGCAGATGCTGGAAGAAGTACTGCAAGATGTGCCGGAAGATGAAAACCCGGAAGAGCGTGATGAAGACACGGGTCTGCGTCTAGCGATTATTGGTCGTCCAAACGTGGGTAAATCGACGCTGGTGAACCGTTTGCTGGGTGAAGAGCGCGTGGTTGCTTTTGACCAGCCGGGCACAACACGTGACTCGATCTATATTCCGTTTGAGCGTGAAGGGCGTAAATACACCCTGATTGATACTGCCGGTGTACGCCGTAAAGGCAAGGTCGATGAAATGATCGAGAAATTCTCGATTGTAAAAACCTTGCAGGCGATGAAAGATGCCAACGTGGTGGTTGTGGTGGTCGATGCCCGTGAAGGGATTGTCGAGCAGGACCTGCACCTGATTGGTTATGCGCTGGAAGCTGGCCGTGCCATGGTGATTGCGATCAATAAATGGGACAACATGTCTGAATATGATCGCAAGCAGTGTAAGCTGGATGTCGAGCGCCGCTTTGACTTTATTCCTTGGGCGCGTATTCACCTGATTTCAGCGCTGCATGGCACTGGGGTGGGTGATCTTTATCCATCGATTCATCGTGCTTATGAGTCTTCGCGCTTAAAAGTATCACCAGCCAAACTGACTCAGATTCTGAATGATGCAACTGAAGCGCACCATCCGCCAAAAGTGCAGGGTCGTGCCATTAAAATGCGTTATGCACACATGGGAGGCCAGAACCCGCCAACGATTGTAATTCACGGTAACAAGGTTGATAAAACCCCGGCCGATTATCGTCGTTACCTGGAAAACGTGTTCCGTAAGGTCTATAAGCTGGAAGGAACTCCGGTGAAGATTGAATTTAAAACCTCTGAGAACCCGTTTGAAGGACGTAAATCACAGGTGGATGAACGTACTGCTGCGCGTCGTCGTCGTTATGTACAGAAGTTTAAGAAAGCCGAGAAGAAATTTAAACGCGGTTAAGCGGTTTGTCGCTTGATACAAAAAAAGCCCGAATCAGATTCGGGCTTTTTTATGGCCATCAGTTTCTAGTCTGGACGCCGTGCCAGCCACATATTGCTATAACGATTCACCCACTGCGGGCTTAGGCGCGACAGGGTAAACAGGAATTTGCTTTTTAATCCGACCGGCTGATGGGTGGCGGTAAATAACGAGTTTTTTCGCGTAACACAACTGAAAATTTCATCGGCCACATCTTCCGCGCTTAAATGTACCCCCATATTTTGGATGGTGCCGGCATCCATATCTTTGACCATGGCGGTTTGTACAAACAGCGGCATCACATCCAGCACCCGGATACCGTATTTTTGCCATTCTACATCCAGCCCTTCGCTTATACCGCGTACCGCAAATTTACTGGCCGAATACGACACCAGATCGGCCTGTCCATAAATGGCCGAAGCTGACGACAGGTTCACCACCCGGGCAAAAGTCGCCTGTTTTAAATAAGGCAGTGCGGCATGACAGCCATTTAGTACCCCATTGACATTAACTTGCATGGTGCGCTGATGCGCCTGAATCTCGGTGTCTTCAAAAGCACCCGAATATAAAATGCCGGCATTGTTGACTAAAATATTCAGCTCGCCAGCCCAGTCTACAAAACGCGCCAAAGCCGTTTGCCACTGCGCATAATCCGCGACATCCAGCCCGCCGGCTTGCGCATTGGGACCTAGCTGCTGCGCCAGTTGCTCGGCCTGTGCAACATTTAAATCATAAATTCCGACTTTATAACCCGCCTGATAAAATAAGCGGGCCACTGCTGCACCAATGCCTTGTGCTGCGCCACTAATGAAGATACTGTGCATGTGGCTAACTCCTTGTGTTTTTGTTTTTCAAAGTGTTGTTCTGTTGAGAGCATAGCAAATATTTTTATGTAGATGATGGTTAAAGAAGGTAGAAATCGGCATGGATCAGTTATTGGCAGTGATGAAACAGCTTCGTGAGCAATGCCCATGGGACCAGAAGCAGACCCCGGAATCGCTGACCAAGTATGCAATTGAAGAAGCCTATGAAGTCGAAGCGGCCGTGCGCAGTGGTCATGCTCAGGACGTCAAAGAAGAACTGGGTGATCTATTGCTGCAAGTGGTATTCCAGTCGCAAATGTATAGCGAGCAGGGTGCTTTTGACTTTCAGGATGTGGTGCAGGCCATTACCGATAAAATGATTCGCCGTCATCCGCATGTATTTCAGCCCGAGCAGTTTGCGGCCTTAAGCCCGGAAGATGTCAGTGCATTGTGGCAGCAGATCAAACAGCGGGAAAAAGCCGGCAAACCTGCATCGCGCTTATCTGAGGTCAAACATGGCCCGGCCATTCAGCAGGCGCAGCAGTTACAGCACAATGTCGCACAGATTGGCTTTGATTTTCCCGATGTCACTGGTGCGATGCAAAAAGTCGATGAAGAACTGCAAGAGTTGAAACAGGCGGTGGATCGGCAAAATTCCGACGAAATTCTGGATGAGCTGGGTGACTGTTTATTTTCTTTAATCAATATTGGCCGTAAACTGAATCTGTCCAGCGAAATGGCTTTGCTGAGTACCGTACATAAATTTAGAACCCGCTTTGCTTTCATTGAACAGCAGTTACAACAGCAGCATAAAAATATAGAACAGGTGTCGTTGGCTGAAATGGATCAGTTGTGGGAGCAGGCAAAACAACAATTAAAATGACAGAGTGACCATGACAAGAAGAATAAGATTTCAACACGTTCAAGCTCTAATTCAACTGGCGTTAATGTTCTGCCTGTTTTGTAGTTTTTTCGCGCTGCAAAATGCGCAGGCAGAAAATTATGATGCGCGTTATCTGCAATGGAAGGCCGAACAAGAAGCGATTGATGCCCGCTTAAGCTCGTCGGCTTCTACGAAGACTTCCCAACCCCGTTCAGCTAGCGCAGGCAGTAGTGAAAAAATTAATCTGAATATGGCAACAGCCGCGCAATTACAGCAATTATCTGGCGTGGGACAAAAGAAGGCGGAAGCCATTATTGAGTACCGCAATCGGCATGGAAAATTCAAACGGATTGAAGATTTACAGCTGGTCAAAGGGATTGGACCGGCATTATTGGCCAAAAACCGGCACCGGCTGGGTATTTAATCGGGTCTGATCATCGGCCAACACCGCATCAGCCGGGCCCGAGTATTGAGATAATCAAATTGCCCTTTGATTGTGTTAGAGATATGATTAGCGTCATCTAATCTATTTTACGTTCAGACGTAGGAGACAGCGTCTTTTGCAAACTTTGCGCGCGTCAAAATGTGGTTTATCAACCACGCAATTACCTGCTTACATTCTAGATGTTATTGATGCTTTAACCAAAGCTGGCTATGAAGCTTATATCGTTGGTGGTGGTGTTCGTGACCTGATGTTGGGCCTGAATCCGAAGGATTTTGATGCCGTGACCAATGCCACGCCATCTCAGGTCAAAGAGGTGTTCGGACGCCGCTGTCGCATTATCGGACGCCGCTTTGAGCTGGCTCATGTCTATTCTGGACGTGAACTGGTGGAAGTTGCTACCTTCCGTGCACCGCCGAAAAGAGCGGTGACCTCTGCTGCGGGCATGATTTTAAGAGACAATAACTGGGGCACGATTGAGCAGGATTTTGCCCGTCGTGATTTCAGTATCAATGCTTTGTATTACCAGCCACGCAAAGGAATTGTGCTGGATTTCTGTCATGCAGTTGATGATATTAAATCCAAAACCTTGCGTCTGCTTGGGGATCCGACCGTCCGTTTTGAAGAAGATCCGGTGCGGATGCTGCGGACCTTACGTTTTGCGGCCAAGCTGAATTTCAATATTGATCCGGCCATTCTGGAGATTTTTACTCCGGAAATGACCCAGTTGCTGCGCGATGTTTCTCCGCACCGTCTGTATGATGAATCGCAAAAACTGTTCACCATGGGGCATTTAAATCGCGTCTTGCCGATGCTGATTGACTTCGGTATCTGGCGTCAGCTTTTTGCCGACATCAAGCCGGACATCACTCCCTTTATTGAACTGGCTGCAAAAAATACCGATCAGCGCATTGCGATTGGCAAAACCATCAACCCGGCCTTTTTCTATGCGGTGCTGCTGTGGAAGCCATTTTTAGAGCGCTGTGATTTTTATCTGTCCAAAGGGGTAATTCCGGCAGAAGCACGTGCACAGGCTGGGCTGGATGTGTTGAAACGTCAGGCCACCCGCACGGTGATTCCGCGTTTTGCCGAAACCTTTATTCGTGAAGTCTGGGAAATGCAAACCCGTTTGCTGAATCCAAAACCTCAGCAAATTGCTGCCTTGTCCAACCATGCGCGTTTCCGTGCCGGTTTCGACTTTTTGCTGCTGCGTGAAAGATCTGGCGATGCCCAGACTCAAGAGATGGGTACGTGGTGGGATCAGTACCAGACCATGAGCACCGATGAAAAAGAACGTGCTATTGGCCAGTACAACCGTCAGCGGGCCAAGAGCCGTCGCAAAGCTGCACAGGAAGAACATCTGGAGCAGCAGCTGAATGCCGCGCAGACCGCCGAAATTGAACCGCTGGTGAATGAGCCGGAGCCACGCAGCCGCCGTGCCCGTAAAGCCAAACAGCAGGAAGACGCCCGTGCCCAGGTTGCATCAACATCATCAAGCAATGGCTCGGGGATTGGTGCAGACCATCCAATTCTGAAGCGCAAGCGGGTACAACGGGATTTAAGTCAGGTTATTTTCGGGCCAACACAATGAGTAGGGTGACTTATATTGGCCTGGGTAGTAACCTGGGCGATTCACGCCAGATTCTGACCGAAGCTGTGCACAAGCTGGCGACGTTGGGTCAGGTCAAAACCTCTAAACTGTATCAAAGTCCGCCAATGGGGCCACAAGACCAGCCGAATTATTTAAATGCGGTGGTACAGCTGCGTACAGATTTACCGGCGCTGGAATTGCTGGATCAGCTGCAGCGTTTTGAGCAGGAAGCCGGACGGGTGCGTTTACGCCATTGGGGTGAACGCACGCTCGATCTGGATTTACTCCTCTATGGACAGGAGCAGATTCAGCATGAACGTCTGACTGTGCCGCATGTCGGCGTTTTAGAACGCGATTTCGTGGTCATTCCATTACTGGATTTAGACCCCGAACTGCGTGTGCATACGCAATTATTAAAAGACTTGCCGTTCATTCAACAGCCCGCACTGGATGTGCTGGACCATGAACACTGGGCAAATATTTAAAGTGATTTTTAGCATGTTCTATGCTTTTCCTAGAGGAACATCTCCATGATTAGTCTCAGTGACTTAAGACAATTTAAAGCCGATGGTCGCAAATTCTCCTGCCTGACTTGTTATGATGCGAGTATGGCCAAGGCAATGGAAATTGCTGAAATTGATAGTATTTTAATTGGCGACTCGCTGGGGATGTCGATTCAGGGCCGTGACTCTACCTTGCCGGTGACCGTTGAAGATATGGCCTATCATACGGCAGCAGTGCGTCGTGGCAATCAGCATGCCTTTATCATGACCGATCTGCCATTTATGAGTTATGCCACCTTGAATGATGCACTACAAAGCTCGAAAACCGTGATGCAGGCCGGTGCGCAAATGGTCAAAATGGAAGGTGGTGCCTGGCTGGCTGAAACCGTAGAAGTGCTGACCCGTAACGGAATTCCAGTGTGTGTGCATTTGGGCCTGACGCCGCAATCGGTACATGTCTTTGGCGGTTATAAACTCCAGGCGCGTACCCGTGAAGCGGCGGACAAGTTGATTGCCGACTGTCAGGCGGTGGTTGATGCCGGTGCTGCGCTGTTATTGCTGGAATGTGTACCGGCGCAGCTTGGTCAGGAAATTAGCGCCCTGTTCCCGCATATTCCGGTAATTGGGATTGGTGCCGGTGCAGACACCGATGGTCAGGTGCTGGTGGTGCAAGATATGCTGGGTCTGACGTTTGGCCGCGTTGCCAAATTTGTACGGAACTTTATGAAAGAGCAGTCTGGTGAAACAGCCATTTTAGATGCCTTCAAAGCCTATCATGCTGCGGTACAAGACGGTTCTTTCCCGGCACGTGAACAAACTTTCCAAGTTGAGTTGTAAAACATGAAAACAGAAACCACGATTCAGGGATTGGCAGCCTCATTAAATCCTGCACGTGCAGCGCGTAAAATTATTGGTTTTGTCCCGACCATGGGCAATTTGCATGAAGGCCATCTGAGCTTGGTGCGTGAAGCGCGTCAATTATGTGATGTGGTGGTGGTCAGCATCTTCGTGAACCCGATTCAGTTTGGTCCAAATGAAGATTTTGACAATTATCCGCGAACTCTGGAACAAGACAGTCAATTGCTGGCAGAAGCCGGTTGTGACATTGTATTTGCGCCTTCTGTCGAGCAAATGTATGGCAAAAGCCCGCGTTTAACCAACATCAGTGTGTCTGAAATTACCGAAGACCTGTGTGGTTTGCAGCGTCCGGGACATTTTGATGGTGTCGCGGTGGTGGTGACCAAGCTGTTTAATATTGTGCAGCCGAACTATGCCTTCTTTGGCCAAAAAGATTATCAACAGCTGGCGGTGATCCGTCAGTTTGTACGTGACCTGAATATTCCGCTGGAAGTGATTGGCGTGCCAATTGTCCGGGCAGAGGATGGTCTGGCGCTCAGTTCACGTAACGGTTATTTAAGTGAACAGGAACGTAAAACGGCACCAGTAATTTATCAAAGCCTGAAAAATGCTGAACAGGCACTGCAACAGGGTGAAAAGCTGTCAGAAGTGTTAGCGAATATTAAGGCAGCATTGACGCAGGCCGGCTTTGTTGTGGACTATGTAGAGGCACGTACACCTAAACTGCAAAAAATTGATGAATTTAATCAAGAGATTGTTTTGTTCGTGGCGGCAAAATTGGGAAGCACCCGCTTAATTGATAATATGCAGATCAAACCGACTGCATAGCTCAGCAATGGAAAGGACAGCCTTGTCATGAAGCGTATTTTGATTGTGACTGGACAATCAGGTTCAGGAAAATCCTCGGCTTTGCAGGTTCTCGAAGACCTCGGATATTACTGTATTGATAACCTTCCTCTGGCATTGCTGCCCGAAATTGTGGCCAAGCTTGATCTGGAAAATAATCTGGAACAGCTGGCGCTAGGGGTCGATGTACGCAGTACCCGCGCCAATTTGCAGGAATTTGACCAGGTGTTTGAACAGCTGCAAGGTCATGGCTCGGTCGATATTATTTATCTGACTGCCCAAGATCAGGAGCTGATCACCCGCTTTAGTGCTTCGCGCCGTCCGCATCCTCTGGCCAGCCGGTTTAAAAGTCTGCATCAATGCATTCAGGAAGAAAAAGTCCTGCTTATGCCGATTCAGCTGCGCTCCACGGTGCACATTGATACCACCGACAAGAGTGTGCATGACTTAAAGCATACCTTGCTGTCGAAGCTGGGTCAGACCGATAAACTGATTGTGATTTTGCAATCTTTTGGCTACAAGCATGGTATTCCGCTGGATGCCGACTATGTCTTTGATATCCGGCATTTGCCGAACCCACATTGGGATCTGTCTTTGCGCAAATATTCCGGGCTGGATGAGCCGGTGCAACAGTTTCTGGAACAGCATGAACAGACCAATGAAATGTTCCAGGATATTTATCAGTTTTTAAATAAATGGCTGCCTGCATTTGCAGAAGGGCATCGTCATTATATGACCATCTCTATTGGCTGTACCGGTGGGCAGCACCGATCTGTTTATATGGTGGATAGACTAAAAAAGGCACTTGAGGCACAATGGTCTATTCAAGTCTTACACCGGGAAATGAAGCACTGGTCATGATTGACACAACTGTTGACGTAATTAATAAACTAGGTTTACATGCGCGTGCATCAGGCAAACTGATTGAAGTCACCACGAAATTCCGTTCGTCCATTCAAATTGGCAAAGGTGACAAGTTGGTCGATGCAAAAAATATCATGTCCCTGCTCATGCTCGGCGCAGGTAAGGGCACAACTTTACGTTTAGTGATTGAAGGTGCAGATGAAGAACAAGCTTTATCTGAAATTCAGGCACTTTTTGCAGCAAAATTTTACGAGGCAGATTAATCGTGGCACGTCGACCGCACCGTTTTACCGAAGATGATTTCGAATCTTTAGAAGGACGTGCAAGTAAAACTGAACAGAAAAAAGCCGTACAGCGTATGGCTGCTTTGGGCGAGCAGTTGTCTCAACTGAACCCGAAGCAAATTCAAAAGCTTCCTGTAGATGAGCGTTTAATTGATGCACTCATTGAAGTGCAGAATATCAGTTCGCATGAGGCGCGTCGCCGTCAGTTCCAGCGGATTGGGAAACTGCTGCGCAATGAAGATGAATCGGTCATTCTGTCTTATTTAACCCCGCAGCAGGGTGCCAAAAAAACCGCACAGCTGCAACGTTGGGTCGAGCGGATTATTAAAGATGGTGATCCGGTAATTAATGATTTCTGCAAAACTTATAATGCGGCAGAACGGCATACCCTGCGTCAGCATGTGTTGCGCATTCACCGTGATTTGAAAGTGGAAATGCCGGAAGCAGAGCTGGAAGCATCCAAGTTAAAATTGTTTAACTATGTGCAGCAAGTGGCGCTGTTATCTGACAATTAAGCTAATCAGACTTCATCTGGTCTGAAGCCATAAAAAACGACTCGATGGAGTCGTTTTTTTATTGCGGTTCATTTTTCGGTGGCTGCTTTAAAAACGGGCACTATGACCCGCATCAACATCTCGGCTGGCTTTAACCAAACTCGCCGACAGCGCGTTCTTTGGCCCATTCACGTAATACAAACTTCTGTAATTTGCCGGTCGAGGTTTTAGGAATCTCGGTAATCACCACTTCCTTTGGCACTTTAAAGCGCGCCAGATGCTGCTGGCAGAAGGCAATGATTTCATCTTCGGTCACGGTTTTGCCTTCTTTAATTTCAATAAAGGCGCACGGCACTTCCTGCCAGCGCGGATCGGGTTTGGCCACCACTGCCGCGGTGAGGACCGCAGGGTGCTGATACAACACTTCTTCAACTTCCAGCGAGGAAATATTTTCACCGCCAGAAATGATCACATCCTTGGAGCGGTCGGTAATTTTGGCATAGCCATCCGGCTGGCAAACCGCCAGGTCGCCGGTATGGAACCAGCCACCGGCAAAGGCTTCGGCCGTCGCTTCCGGATTTTTTAAATAGCCTTTCATCACGATATTGCCACGGAACATAATTTCGCCCATAGTTTCGCCATCGTTCGGTACCGGTTGCATGGTCTCCGGGTCGAGGACTTTCATGCCATCTTGCAGCGGATACGGCACACCTTGGCGTGAATGTAATTGCGCCTGTTCCTGAATGGTCAGCTCGGACCAGCCAGCTTGTGATGCACATAGCGCTGATGGGCCATAGGTTTCCGTTAAGCCATAAACATGGGTCACGTTAATGCCGAGATTACGCATCCCTTCAATAATTGCCGCAGGCGGTGCAGCACCGGCCACCATCACTTCTACGCGATGCTCAATTTTGATCTGCTGCTGTTCCGGGGCATTAATCAGCATCGACAGTACAATCGGTGCGCCGCAGAAGTAATCAACTTTATGTTCAGCAATCAGCTTAAAAATCAGCTCAGGGTCGACTTTACGCAGGCAGATATTGGTGCCGCCATTGGCTGCCATGGTCCAGGCAAAACACCAGCCATTGCAGTGGAACAGCGGCAAGGTCCATAAATAGGTGGCACGTGGGGTCATGCCGCAGGCAATAATATTACTGGCGGCATTGATATAAGCCCCACGATGATGATAGACCACGCCTTTCGGGTTGCCGGTGGTGCCAGAAGTATAGTTCAGGCTAATCGCATCCCATTCATCTTGTGGGAGTGACCATTCAAAATTGGCATCGCCTTCAGCCAGCCAGTCTTCATATTCAATCTGGCCAATTGGGGCAGTAAAGCACTGCTCATACAGCTCATCTTCAACATCAATCACAAAAATCTCTTGTGGCACCAGCGCCAGCGCTTCTTTGGCCACGGCAGAAAATTCCGGATCAACCAGTAACACTTTGGATTCGGCATGTTCCAGCATAAAGGCCAGACTTTTGGCATCGAGCCGGGTATTGAGGGTATTAAGGACGGCGCCTGCCATTGGCACGGCAAAATGCGCTTCCAGCATGGCTGGTACGTTCGGGAGTAAGGTGGACACGGTATCATTCTTGCCGACCCCCAGCTGTTGTAGCTGATGGGCAAACTGGCGACAGCGCTGATATTTTTCTCGCCAAGTAATGCGGCGTTTACCGTGAATAATGGCATCCTGATGCGGGTAGATATAAGCAGCGCGTTCAAGGTATCTCAGTGGAGACAAGGCCACGAAATTGGCAGGGGTACGCGGCAATTGATCATATGCGCTAACCATTATTATTACTCCCTAATCATATTTATTGTTTATCTGGTTTAAAGATATTCATTTCAGTGCGGGCTTGCAGTTATTCTTTAGTCGAGTGAGCGGTATTGCAGCTAAATAGGCACGCTATCACCTGAAATATAAACCTTTTTTGATCCGGTAAAATTGTATGGAGATATTTCTTTTTTATCTGGGTGCAGCTGATGATGGCAGTTGCAGATAGATCGGCCAGATCAGCATATAAAAAGCCACATCATCCATTTGAGTGGTAAATCCGGAAATAAAATTGGCCCATGCAGCACATTTTTTTAAATCGGAAAAAATTAAGCATAAACACGAGGCTTAATTTGAATTTTCTCGGAGAAAAGGTTTAATCACCGCGCCAAGACGTGTAAAATTCTAGTCGATTTTTTATTTACCACCGTTTTTTATCTTTTGAGGTTCTCCTCGATCATAATCTCGCGGTGACATGCTCCATGGTACGGGGCATCACTCCTTAAGGATTTTCTATGCCAATTATCACTTTGCCGAATGGTGATCAAAAACAATTTGATCAAGCCGTATCTGTGATGGAAGTTGCACAAAGCATCGGCCCAGGTCTTGCCAAAAATACTGTGGCAGGTCGTGTGAACGATCGTTTAGTCGATGCCTGCGATTTAATTACTGAAGATGCCACCTTACAAATCATCACACCGAAAGACGAAGAAGGGGTCGAAATTATTCGTCACTCTTGTGCGCACCTGGTGGGCCATGCGGTAAAACAATTGTTCCCTGAAGCAAAAATGGTGATTGGTCCAGTCATTGAAGAAGGTTTCTACTATGACATCTGGATGCCACGTCCATTTACTTTAGATGACATGGCGGCCATCGAAGAGCGTATGAAAAAGCTCATCGACCAGGACTACGATGTTGTGAAAAAAATGACCCCGCGTGATGAAGTCATTGCTGAATTCACTGCGCGTGGCGAAGAATACAAACTGCGCCTGATTGCAGACATGCCTGAAGAAACTCAAATGGGCTTGTACTACCATCAGGACTATCTGGATATGTGCCGTGGTCCGCACGTACCAAATACCAAATTCTTAAAATCATTCAAGCTGACCAAAATCTCGGGTGCTTACTGGCGCGGTGATGCCAAAAACGAGCAGCTGCAACGGATTTATGGTACCGCCTGGGCTGACAAAAAACAGCTGGCTGCCTACATCAAACGTATTGAAGAAGCAGAAAAGCGTGACCACCGTAAAATTGGTAAAGCCTTAGACCTGTTCCATATGCAGGAAGAAGCACCGGGTATGGTGTTCTGGCATCCAAATGGCTGGACCATTTACCAGGTGCTGGAACAGTACATGCGTAAAGTGCAGCAGGACAACGGTTATCAGGAAATCCGTACCCCGCAGGTGGTCGATTTCACCCTGTGGGAAAAATCGGGTCATGCGGCGAACTATGCGGAAAACATGTTTACCACGCATTCTGAAAACCGTAACTACGCAGTGAAGCCAATGAACTGCCCATGTCACGTGCAGGTGTTTAACCAGGGCCTAAAGTCGTATCGTGATTTACCAATCCGTCTGGCAGAATTTGGTTCATGTCACCGTAACGAGCCATCGGGTTCATTGCACGGTATTATGCGGGTACGTGGTTTCACGCAAGATGACGCGCATATTTTCTGTACCAAAGAGCAGATTGGCCAAGAGGTTGCTGACTTTATTCAGTTAACCTTAGATGTCTACAAAGACTTTGGCTTTGAAGATGTGCAAATGAAGTTATCGACTCGTCCTGAAAAACGTGTGGGTGATGATGCACTGTGGGATCTGGCAGAAAAATCACTGGCCGATGCTTTGGATGCAGCGGGTCTGGCCTGGGAACTACAGCCGGGTGAAGGCGCATTCTATGGTCCGAAAATTGAATTCTCATTGAAAGACTGCTTAGGCCGTGTATGGCAGTGCGGTACCATTCAGTGTGACTTTAACTTGCCAGAACGTTTAGATGCTTCTTATGTGACGGAAGATAACGACCGTGATCAGCCGGTAATGTTACACCGTGCGATTCTTGGAAGTTTTGAGCGTTTTATTGGTATACTTATTGAGCATTATGCAGGCTTTATGCCACCTTGGTTATCGCCAACACAAGCCTGTGTAATGAATATTACCGACGCGCAAGCTGAAGCCTGTGGGTCAGTCGTCGAGAAACTGAAAGAAAACGGTATTCGTGCGATTTCTGACTTGAGAAATGAGAAAATCGGCTTTAAGATTCGTGAACGTACTTTAGAGCGTATTCCTTACTTGCTGGTTCTTGGCGACCGTGAAGTAGAGGAAGGTACAGTGAACGTGCGTACCCGCTCAGGAAAAAATTTGGGTACTATGTCAATTGATGCTTTCGTTGACCTAGTAAAAGCAGCCGTTGCCGAACGCGGCCGGTACATTGTGGAGTAAGAAAGATTAAACAGCCTGACCGTAACCAACAACAAGGTGCTAAGAGTAACCGCCCTGCAATTAATGACGAGATCCGTGCAAAAGAAGTACGCCTCGTTGCAGCGGATGGTGAACAAAAAGGAATTGTTTCTTTAGCGGAAGCATTGCGTGCTGCAGAGGATGCAGATCTTGACCTCGTTGAGATTGTGGCAAATGCAGAGCCGCCTGTTTGTAAAATCATGGATTACAACAAGCACTTGTTTGACCTGAAGCAAAAGCAAAAAGATGCCAAGAAAAAGCAGCATCAAGTGCAGGTAAAAGAAATTAAATTGCGCCCAGCAACCGATGTAGGTGACTACAACGTAAAACTGCGTGCCATTTTAAAGTTCTTGGAAGAAGGCAACAAAGTCAAAATCACACTGCGTTTCCGTGGTCGTGAAATGGCGCACCAACAATTGGGTCTGGCACAATTACAGAAAATTGAAGCGGATGTAGCTGAAATTGGTGTAGTTGAACAGGCGCCAAAAATGGAAGGTCGTCAAATGGGTATGCTGCTTGGACCGAAAAAGAAAAAGTAAGCATCTCCGAATCAAAAAAGCACTGCCCAGCAGTGCTTTTTTTGTGACTACAGTTTATGAGGTCACTAATATTTTGACGTAATGATCGTTCGGTATGTTGAGCAGCTCAGCATACTTTGCATGATAAAAGCTCGGTGACTTTCGAACAGCTGCGGGTCATCTCTGGTGTTTAATTTTTATGTGACAACAGTTGCCCTGCTCAGGCTTATCTCGTATCTTTAACGGCAGAGCAATAACACATGACAACGACAAGAGCGCAAGGATATACACATGATTGATCTTTATTATTGGGGCACGCCCAATGGTCATAAAATTACGATTGCCTTAGAAGAAATGGCGCTGCCATACCAGATTTTCCCGATTAACATCCTTGAAAACGACCAGTTCCAGCCAGATTTTCTGCGCATTTCTCCCAACAATAAAATTCCAGCTATCGTCGATCAGGATGGACCGAATGGCCAGCCGATTTCGATTTTTGAATCGGGGGCGATCTTGCAATATTTGGGCCGTAAAACCGGTATGTTCTATCCGGTAGATGAGCTCGAGCGGGTAGAGGTGGAGCAGTGGCTGATGTGGCAAATGGGGGGCTTAGGCCCGATGCTGGGGCAGAACCATCACTTTAGCCGCTTTGCACCCGAGCGTATAGCCTATGCCACCGAGCGTTATGTCAATGAAAGCAAACGTCTGTATGGCGTGTTAAACAAGCAGCTGATCGGGCAGAAATATGTAGCCGGTGAATATTCAATTGCCGATATGGCGATTTTACCGTGGTTGTTACGCCATGAATGGCAGCAGATTCCGCTAGAAGATTATCCGCATGTGCAGGATTATATTGAGCGTTTAACCGCCCGTCCGGCAGTACAACGCGCCCTGGCGATTCAGGTTTAAATAATCATCATAAAATCACCTAAAGCATCTTCGGGTGCTTTTTTTGTGATTTCAGTTAAGATGGGCAGAACCTGTTAACTGCATCTGTTATGGCTTATCTGCTGTTATTTCTGTCGGCCTTTGGGGCGGCTACCTTATTGCCGTTGCAATCTGAAGCGGTATTACTGAGCCTGCTCATTCAAGAGCAACATTCGGTGATGGCTTTAATAGCCATCGCCAGTCTGGGCAATATTCTGGGCAGCTGTGTGAACTGGTGGTTAGGACTCAAGATCGAGCAGTATAAAGACAAGCGCTGGTTTCCGGTGTCTGAACCCAAGCTGCAGCAGGCACAGCAGATTTATCGGAAATATGGCTTCTGGTCCTTACTGCTGAGCTGGGTGCCGGTGATTGGTGATCCAATCACCCTAATTGCCGGTTTAATGAAAGAAAACTTCGCCCGATTTCTGCTGATGGTGAGTGTAGCCAAAATCGGGCGTTATCTGTTTATTTATCTGGCTTATGCCATGTTCTAGTTTAGCCCTCACATTCTGCTGGCTGAAAACGGACTTCATCTTTCAGGCTGGATTTTTTATAGATCCAGAATTTGCGTGGTACATCGACCTGTGCACCTTGCAGCGCCTGAATCAGTTTCTGGTCCAGCGCATAACGTCCGGAGCCTTGCTGAATTTTAACCTTGTGGATGTTGCCGTATTTATCGGCTTTCATTTTGAACTGAATCCGGCGAGCATGACCATTTAACTCATCTTCGGTGACGTTCAGTTGAGGCTGGCTGCGATATTGAAACGCGCTTTTTGCGCCGGCTTGCTGCGCTTGCCAGACAGTCGAGTCAAAGCTGTAGTGGCAGTCCTGGGCAGTATCTTTTAAATCCAGATGAAAGACCTGATAACCAATCACTGGAACCGGGGTATCATCGACCAGATGTGGTTTGATTCTGGCCTGTTTTACCGCCTGGCTAATCAGCTGATCTAAAGATTTTAGTCCGGTGCTTTCCTGTACCGTGACTTTGTTGATTTGCCCCGATTCATCGGCATGAATCCGTAAAATGGCCGCGCGGTTTTGCTGCTTTAAATCGGCATTGCTATAACGCAGCTGCGGAAACTCGGTCCATTGAATACGCGTGGTCAGATGGGCGGCCAACGCCGAGGTTTTTTGTACTTGCAGTTGTTCGGCAGGGGCAGCAATGGCAAGCGTGGCACTAAGCGGCAGCGCCAGACACAGACTCAGGCAAATGGTTTTTTTCATGAGGATTAGCTTGTTGTTGGGCAAAAGAAGGAACGCTGCGCAGTATTTCCTGAATCGGGCTTCAGTACAAGTCTTCCTCTATAAAAATAAGAGGTTCCATCTTCATGTTTTGGCTGCTCAATAACAAGGAGAGATCCTGCTAATCTCAAAGACCTCATCTGCCGATAGAAGACGAGCAACTTTTGCAATATCTGCTTTTGTTTTAGGCAAAGATGCTTTAGAATACGTGCTCCCTTACCTGCAGGTCGTTTGTAATGGTGCAAATGAGCCGAACAGGTACTTAAAAGAGGTTGTTATGGCTAAGTTAAAAACTCGCCGTGGTGCAGCTAAACGTTTCAAAGCGACTGCTAACGGTTTCAAGCGTAAACAAGCGTTCAAACGCCACATTTTGACCAAAAAATCTGCTAAACGTATCCGTCAATTGCGCGGCTGTGTAATGGTTCACGTGAGTGACGTTGCTTCAGTTCGTCGTATGTGCCCATACATCTAAGGAGATTTATAAATGGCTCGTGTAAAACGTGGTGTACAGGCTCATCGCCGTCATAAAAAAATTCTTGCTCGTGCTAAAGGTTACTATGGTGCTCGTTCACGCGTATATCGCGTAGCGTTCCAAGCGGTAATCAAAGCAGGTCAATACGCTTACCGTGACCGTCGTCAGAAGAAACGTCAATTCCGTGCTCTATGGATTGCGCGTATCAATGCTGGTGCTCGTCAAAACGGCTTATCTTACAGCCGTATGATTGCTGGTTTGAAGAAAGCTCAAGTGATCATCGACCGTCGCGTACTTGCTGACATCGCTATGCATGACGCAGTTGCATTTGCTGCTTTAGCTGAAAAAGCGAAAGGTGCATTGGCTGCCTAAGTCCTCGTGACTTAAAAGAAGACCGCTTTATGCGGTCTTTTTTATTGCGCAGAATCAGGATCTGGATGATGAAACAGGGAAATTGTATGCAGCGAATTAATGTGGTTGGTACTTCGGCCTCAGGCAAGTCGACCTTTGCCCGGGCGCTGGCAGAAAAGCTGGGACTGGCCTATATCGAGCTGGATAATCTGTTCTGGTTAGATGACTGGCAGCAAAGTGCTGATACAGATTTTTTTGCCAAAATTCAGGCAGCCATTGAGCAGGCACCCAATGGCTATGTGATTGATGGCAACTATACTCGCACCATTCCCATTAAATGGGCGCAGGCCGATACCATCATCTGGCTGGATTTACCGTTTCATACCAATTTGCTGCGTTCTGTGCAACGCGCCGTGCAGCGCGCGGTTTCACAGCAAACCCTCTGGCCTAATTCCAATAATCGGGAAACGATCAGACAGCTGTTTAGCCGCGATTCGATTGTCTGGTGGATGATTAAAACCCATCAGAAAAATCGCCGGCATTATCTGCAGCTGATGCAATCTCCCGAATATGCCCATCTGCACTGGATTCGGCTGACCTCGGTCGCTGAGGTTGAACGGTTTCTGAATCGCGTTTAAAGTCCGAAATAATAGGCCAATAAACAAATTACCACAGTAATAAGAATCAGCTTGATGACTCCAGTCGCACCAACTTTATGATGAGACGGTGCTTTGGCTGAATGCGCTGCTTGCGCATGGGTAGCCTTGTTGTCAGATGCGAACGGTTCCAGCGGATTCGGCTGTGCGATAGGCGTCAGCTGGGCGCTTTGGTAATGGTTGGCCACCTTGACAATAAATTTGGTGCTTAAATCATCCAGCTTCTGGGCAAAATGGCGCAGGTCAAGCTGCTCTTCCGGACTTAGCACCTCATTATCTGCATTATAGGGATGCTGGATTTTCTGCTGGATATCATCTTTTAGCGCTTCTAAACGGTACAGCATACGATGTGCATAATCGGCCTGATAGTGGCTTGGCAATAAAGACAGTTGATGCGGATCAGGTGTATCTGCCGTAAGCGGAATGCCGTAGTAGGGTAAATTCTGCTGTTCAGGTGGCTGAAAGTCGGCCGCCAGTGTATGGGAAAACAGCTCCTGCTCGGTAAACAGATGAATCTCATCCCAGTGAGCGGGTTCTAGATCGGCATCTACCTTTTTGGCCAGCTTGCTATTGAGTTCATAACGCCAGAACGTTTCCTGGCGCAGTTCAATACGCTGTGCCGGTGGAAATTCATAATCATTTTCGGCGTTATACCATTCCGGCAATTCCTTGCCACAAATCCAGGCGAATTTTTTATGAGCTTCATGGCTGACAATAAAATGCGGGTAGGGCAGCAGCTCTACATTGGCATTGGGATTTTTTTCATCGACCAGCAGGCTGGCATTGTGCAGACTCAGTCGGGTTGTACCCTGGCGTTTTAAGCCTTCCAGCCAGATTTCAAAATGCTGGGCCAGCAGATGCTGGGAATTTAAATCACGAAACCAGAACATGTGCTGATTAAAAATGGGATGCGCACGCCAGCGACTGAAACTCAAATCCTGGCTCAGATATTCATTGCCATAGGTGACCAGAGTCAGTTGCTGTTTCCAAATTTGATCGAGCGCCATAGTGTTTGATCTCATTGATATTTTGATTATCTTATACTTTTTCCAAATTGCGATGCCAATCTAATTTTCCTGCAATGCAACTTCATTCTACTGTCCAAAAACTGTTAGAATGTGGGGTTTTTTAATTATATTCAAAATTTGTTGCTTTGAGAGTTACTATGTCACTGGAAGCCCTGACCACTGAAGCGCTCGCTGCCATTGCAGCAGCAGACGACCTTGCTACACTCGATCAAGTACGGGTGCAATTTACGGGGAAGAAAAGCCAGCTCGCGGAACAATCTAAGTCACTTGGTAAAATGGATCCTGAACAGCGTAAAGCGTTTGGTGCGCAAATCCATGCGGTGCGTGAAGCCATTAATACTGCATTAACCGAGCGTCAGGCAGCATTACAGCAAGCCGCATTAGAACAAAAACTTGCCAGCGAAACGGTGGATATTACTTTACCAGGCCGTGGTCAGACCATTGGCTCCATTCACCCGGTAACTCAGGTGCAAGAGCGTATTTGCCAGTTCTTTACCAAAGCTGGCTTTACTGTGGCTACTGGCCCAGAAGTTGAAGATGATTATCACAACTTTGAAGCGCTGAATATTCCAGGCCATCACCCGGCCCGTGCCATGCACGACACGTTCTATTTTGATGCGACTCATTTGCTGCGTACCCATACCTCTGGTGTACAGATTCGGACTATGGAAACCCAGCAGCCGCCAATCCGTATTGTCTGCCCGGGCCGTGTTTATCGCTGTGACTCCGACCAGACGCATTCACCAATGTTCCACCAAATTGAAGGTTTGTACGTGGCGGAAAACACCAGCTTTGCTGAACTGAAAGGTTTACTGGTGAACTTGCTGAACGAATTCTTTGAAAAAGATTTGAAAGTCCGTTTCCGTCCGTCGTATTTCCCGTTCACCGAGCCAAGTGCTGAAGTGGATATTATGGATGAGCGCGGTAAATGGTTAGAAGTGCTGGGCTGCGGTATGGTGCATCCAAATGTATTACGCGCGGCAGGTATTGATCCGGACAAATATAAAGGCTTTGCCTTTGGTCTGGGCGTAGAGCGTTTTGCAATGTTACGTTATGGCATTAACGACTTGCGTATGTTCTACCAGAATGATGTGCGTTTCTTACGCCAGTTTGCTTAAAACAAATTTATACCTCTCCCTGACCTCTCCTAAAAGGAGAGGGGTTGTCCATCGGTGACATAGGGTTCTCCCCCTTTTTTAAAGGGGGAGTTAGAGGGGGATTTTAGAGATTTGAATTACAGGTTTTATATTAATGAAAATTAGCGAAAATTGGCTACGCACATGGGTCAACCCGGCCATCGACAGCGAAAAACTCTCCGATCAACTGACCATGCTGGGTCTGGAAGTTGATGATTTATCTCCAGCCGCAAAACCATTTACCGGTGTAGTGGTTGGTGAAGTGCTGACGGTTGAACAGCATCCAGATGCAGACCGTTTACGTGTAACGACGGTGAACATTGGTTCAGGCGAGCCTTTACAAATTGTCTGCGGTGCGCCAAACGTACGTGCAGGGATGAAAGCGCCTGTGGCAACCATTGGTGCGGTATTACCAGGCGATTTTAAAATCAAGAAAGGCAAGCTGCGTGGTGTGGAATCACAAGGCATGCTCTGCGGTGCATCTGAAATTGACTTAGAAGACAAAATCGACGGTCTGTTAGAGCTACCTGCGGATGCACCTGTGGGTGTGAACGTTCGTGAATATCTGGACCTGGATGACAACGTGATTGACATCAGCATCACCCCAAACCGTGGTGACTGTTTCAGTATTCGTGGGATCGCACGTGAAATTGGGGTGATTAACCAACTGCCTGTGACTGCGCCTGACATTCAAGAAGTGGCTGCAAGCATTGCTGATGAAAAGAAAGTGGTTGTATCGACTGAAGGCTGTCCACGTTATTTAGGTCGTGTGATCAAGAACGTGAACACCAAAGCCGCGACGCCTGAATGGATGGAGCGCGCATTGGCACGTTCGGGTATCCGTCAGCACAGCATTCTGGTTGATATTACCAACTATGTCTTGATGGAACTGGGTCAACCACTCCATGCCTTTGATGCTGCAAAAGTGCAAGGTGCTGTGCAGGTGCGTCAGGCGACTGCGGGCGAAAAACTTGTTCTATTGAATGAACAAGAAGTAGAACTGCAAGACGATGTCATGGTGATTGCTGATGATGAAAAAGCACTGGCGATTGCCGGTATCATGGGTGGTCTGTCTTCATCGGTTACCGATGAAACCACTGAAATCTTCCTGGAATCTGCTTTCTTTGCACCGCTGCATATTGCCGGTCGTGCGCGCCGTTTTGGCCTGCATACCGATGCCTCTCAGCGTTATGAGCGTGGTGTGGATTTTGAACTGCCATTGATCGCCATGCACCGTGCCTCTCAGTTAATTTCTGAGCTTGCAGGCGGTGAGTTTGGCCCAATTACGGTGGCAGAAAATGCAGCAGTATTGCCAACACGTGACGCGATTGAACTGAAACAGGCACAGGTCGATCAGCTGCTGGGTTATAGCGTAGATTCAGACTTTATTACCGATGCTTTAACACGCTTGGGTTGTGAAGTGACGGTAAAAGCGCAAGGTCAATGGTCTGTGGTACCGCCATCGCATCGTTATGACATGGCCATTTACCAGGACCTGATTGAAGAAGTCGCGCGTATTCACGGTTATGACAATATTCAAATCAGCCTGCCGGTGATTGACACTAAACTGGCGAAGTATCAGGATCAGTTTGAAGTGGCACAGCTGCGTCAAACCCTGGTGACTTTGGGCTATCAGGAGGCAATCAGCTTTAGCTTTGCTGACCTGAAACTGGAAAAACAGCTAAATGCGGCGGTCAACCCGCTGGCATTGGCGAACCCGATTTCAAGCGATCTGGCGGTGATGCGTTCAACCTTGCTGTCGAGCCTGATTCCTTGCGTACAGTACAACATTAACCGTCAGCAAAGCCGTGTGCGTTTCTTTGAACTGGGTTTACGTTTTGATTATCAGAATGCAGCTTCAATTCATGACCTGAAACAGATTCCAACCCTGGCGATGATTGCGGTGGGTGCTAAAACAGCAGAATCATGGCATGGCAAACCACAAGCCATGGACTTCTTTGACCTGAAAGGTGAAGTTGAAGAGTTGCTGGCGGCAGGTCGTGTACAGGTCGAATATGTACGTTCAGAGCGTAGCTGGTTGCATCCAGGCCAATCTGCAGAGATTCTGGTCAATGGTCAGTCAATTGGTTATTTGGGCCGTTTGCATCCATCTCTGGAAAATGAACTGGATTTGGGCACCACTTGGGTGGCGGAACTGGATCAGCAGGCTGTTTTGCAAACTTATGTATCTAATTTTACAGAATTATCACGTTTTCCGTCGGTAAGACGTGATATTGCGCTTTTAATTAGTGATAAGATTAATGTTAGCGAAATTCAGCAACTTATCGAACAAGCGGGCGGCGAGCTTCTGCATTCAACCTGGTTATTCGATGTGTACACTGGTCAAGGTGTTGAAGCGGGTAAACGCTCATTGGCATTTGCACTGTTATGGCAACATCCGACACGTACGCTTGAAGATGCTGAAATTAAATCAGGTATGGACAATATCCTAAAAGTGTTAGAAAACACTTATCAAGCGACATTGAGGGCTTCATGACAGCATTAACAAAAGCAGAAATGGCTGATCATTTAAGTGAGCTCACGAGTTTAAACCGTCGTGAAGCGAAACAAATGGTCGAGTTATTCTTCGATGAGATTAGCCAGGCGCTAATCTCTGGGGAGCAGGTGAAACTTTCAGGTTTTGGTAACTTCGAGTTGCGTGATAAACGTCAACGTCCAGGCCGAAATCCGAAGACGGGTGAAGAAATTCCGATTTCTGCACGCCGGGTGGTAACCTTCCGTGCCGGACAGAAGTTCCGCCAACGTGTTGGAAATGAGCAGATCGATTGATCTGCTTTTTTATGCCGCTAAAAAAGTAAGGGCTGAGGTTCTAACGGCAGGTATTACCGTGTTCCTTGTATGTGATGATGAGATGTTGTAAGAAATATTCAGACAATAAAAAAGAGAGCCAAAAGGCTCTCTTTTTGTCAATAATCTAAGATTATTGAGCTTCAGAAGCAGCAGCGTCAACAGCAGCATCAGTAGCAGCATCAGCAGCGTCAGTAGCAGCAGCAGCAGCAGTGTCAGCAGCATCAGCAGCAGTGTCAGCAGCATCAGCAGCAGCGTCTACAGCAGCATCAGCGCCAGAAGCAGCTTCAACAGCAGCAGCGTCAGCAGCAGCTTCAGCTTCAGTAGCAGCTACAACAGCTTCAGATGCAGCTTGGTTAGCGTCAGCAGCAGCTTCTTCAGTTTTTTTAGCACAACCAACGAAAGCTAAAGTAGTAGCAACTGCAGCAGCAATAGCGATTTTTTTGAATAACATGGCATCACTCTCTAAAAAATTGAGATTAAAAAAAACCGACGTTAGCCTGTTATATGCTTTTATTATTCCTAATTTTGTTAGGCACTAACAACGCAGGAGCAGTCTAACTGGTCTACGAATATGCTATCACTGAGTTTTTTTAATTACTACTAGCTTGCTCTAAAAAAAGCCGAAAAAAGCCCTAAAATGCGTTGTTTTTTAACAGAAAATAACAATCAAGAGTTCAGTTTATATTGGCGAAAGGCGATTTAAATCATTAAAAACTATAGGGTTTTTTTGAAATACTTATTTATAATCATTTACTTAAAAATAAGTTTACACAGAAAATGTCCAATTGTGTCTTTATGTAAAGATGGTCAACCGAAATAAAAAAGCCATCGTTATACGATGGCCTTTTTAAAAAGTTTTGATCTTAGTTGCTGGCTTTACGCTTCATATGATCAAAGAACTCGTCATTGGTTTTGGTTTCTTTCATACGATCCAGCAGGAATTCCATGGCTGCCAGTTCATCTTGGGTATGTAGCAGCTTACGCAGAATCCAGACCTTACGCAGGTTGTCTTCAGACATCAGGCGCTCTTCACGACGGGTACCTGATTTCTTGATGTTCATGGCAGGGAACACGCGTTTTTCGGCAATACGACGATCAAGCGTAATTTCCTGGTTACCGGTACCTTTGAATTCTTCGTAAATCACTTCATCCATCTTGCTGCCGGTTTCAATTAACGCGGTTGAGATGATGGTCAGTGAGCCGCCTTCTTCAATATTACGTGCGGCACCAAAGAAACGCTTTGGACGTTCCAGTGCGTGAGCATCGACACCACCAGTCAGGACTTTACCTGAAGATGGCACCACGGTGTTATAGGCACGCGCTAAACGGGTAATCGAGTCAAGCAGAATCACCACATCTTTTTTGTGCTCCACCAGACGCTTGGCTTTTTCAATTACCATTTCAGCCACTTGTACGTGACGGGCTGGAGATTCATCAAAGGTTGAGGCAACCACTTCACCACGCACGGTACGTTCCATTTCGGTCACTTCTTCCGGACGTTCGTCAATCAGCAGAACAATCAGGAATACTTCCGGGTTATTACGTACAATCGACTGGGCGATGTTTTGTAATAACATGGTTTTACCAGCTTTTGGCGGCGCTACAATAATTGAACGCTGGCCTTTACCAATTGGCGCAACCAAGTCAACCACACGCGCGGTTAAATCTTCAGTGGTACCGTTACCAAGTTCCATGACCAGTTGTTCGGTTGGGAACAGCGGGGTCAGGTTTTCAAACAGGATTTTATTGCGCGAGTTTTCTGGCGTGTCGTAGTTAATCTGGTTAACTTTTAACAGGGCAAAATAACGTTCGCCTTCTTTTGGTGGGCGAATGGTGCCGGTAATGGTGTCACCGGTACGCAGGTTAAAACGACGAATTTGCGAAGGGCTGACATAGATATCGTCAGGACCGGCTAAATAAGAGCCTGCTGCAGAGCGTAAGAAGCCAAAACCATCTGACAGAATTTCGAGCACGCCATCACCAAAAATCTCTTCGCCATTCATTGCATGACGTTTTAAGATGGCAAAAATAATGTCTTGCTTACGGTTACGAGCCATTCCTTCAAGGCCCATAAACTCGGCAATCTTGATGAGTTCGCCAATCGGTTTTTTCTTGAGTTCGGTTAAATTCATAGGTGATCAGATAGAATCAAAAATTCTGGGGTACAGGTTGGAAGGGAAGCAACATTTGACCGCATGCAGGCAATAAAACGAACGCAATTGTATTTGCACAATAACAATTCAGAGGACTGATTAATTGTTTCAGAGAAAAATGTGAAAAAACAATTTCTGTTGCCGAGCGGCATTTTTGTGTTGTGTCTTTTAAGAAACGGGCGGGACGGGAAGTCCTTTATTTCTTGAGCAAGCAATATAAGAGAGAAACGCCGATTTGTCAATTTATAGACGAAAAAAATACGCTATGAAACATAGCGTATTTTAATTTTTCTAAACAGACAGGATTTAGATGTTTTCATCAATAAATGCAGTCAGTTTCGATTTTGGTGCAGCACCAATCTGCTGGGCAACCACTTCACCATTTTTGAACATCAACAGTGCAGGGATGTTACGGATGTTGTAGTTCACGGCAGTTTGTTCGCAAGCGGTCACGTCAACTTTCACAATTTTAACTTTGCCTTCATATTCAGTCGCCAAAACTTCAAGTACTGGCGCAATTGCCTTACAAGGCGCACACCAGCCCGCCCAGAAGTCAACCAATACAGGTGTTTCAGATTGAAGAACGTCTGCTTCGAAGTTTGCATCCGTTGTGTTTACGATGTTGCCAGACATGGAATGTGCTCCAAATGAATTTTTGTATAGATAGCTATATTTATTAGTATTACATAGCCATCTAGAACAATGTAGAGGAATATGTAAATTTTCGATCTTTCCTGTGAATTTGTCTAATTGATGCTCACGATGCTGATGATCGTGTCACACAATTGTCACATCTGCCGAAAATTTAAATACTCATCGAAATGTGCGCACAAATGGCTTTTAAATTGCATGTATGTGAATTACTCTAGGCACAATTCTGTATAGGTTTGTTTGAAGAATGTCTGATTTTTTAATTGATGAAGAGTTACTTGCAGCCATCGATATGGGGTCGAACAGCTTCCACCTGGCCATTGCCCGTGTGGATCATGGTGAAGTAAAAAAAGTGGCATCAATGTCAGAAAAAGTACAGCTTGCCGCTGGTTTAGATGAGAATAAAAATTTAACCGAAGCCGCACAGCAGCGCGGTTTAGCCTGTCTGGCACGCTTTGTCGGACGTTTAAGCGCTGTACAGCCGAACCGTTTACGTATTGTTGCCACCAACGCCTTGCGTCAGGCCAAAAACGGACATGAATTTATTCAAAAAGCCGCAGAAATCTTGCCAAAACCCATTGAAATTATTGCCGGTCGTGAAGAAGCCCGCTTAATTTATCTGGGCGTGTCGCACACCATGGAAAACAGTGGTCGCCGCCTGGTGATTGATATTGGCGGTGGTTCAACCGAGCTGATTATTGGTGAAGAATTCGAACCTATTCATACCGAATCTTTACAGATGGGCTGTGTGGCCTATACCAAAGCCTTTTTCGCCGAAGGTGAAATTAACCATAAAAGTTTTGACAAAGCCGTGTTTGCCGCACGCAAAGAATTATCCACCATTGCCAATACCTATAAAAATGCCGGCTGGGATACCGTAGTAGGCTCAAGTGGCACCATTAAAGCCTGCCGCCAGATTACCGTGAATATGGGCTGGAGCAATGCGCAGGAAAATCTGACCCGTGAGGGCCTGGAAAAACTCAAAGATAAACTGCTTAAATACAAGCATGTCTCTGAAATGGACTTTGACGGTTTAAAAGAAGATCGACGAGCAGTTTTGCCAGCCGGGATTGCGATTTTATATGCAGTTTTTGATATTTTAGATATTGATAAACTGGTTTATTCCGATGGTGCCTTACGTGAAGGCGTAATGTATGACCTGCTGGGCCGTTTCCAGCATGAAGATATCCGAGACCGCAGTGTGCAGGCGCTGATGGGCCGTTATAACGCCGATCCGAAACAGGCAGAACGTGTGGTCAAAACCGCGCAGCACCTGTTTGAAGGCGTAGCCGCGGAGCTGAAATTGACCAGCGATGACAGTGATTTACTGCGCCGCGCGGCCTATTTACATGAAATTGGTCTGGCGATCAGTCATGGTGGCTATCATCGTCATGGTGCTTATTTATTACAACATTCGGATATTCCGGGCTTTTCACAAATTGATCAAAACCATCTGTCGCATCTGGTTGCGCATCATCGCCGCAAGCTGCGTCAGGACGATAAAATTGATGTCAACAAGGTCGGTGGCCATAAATTAATGCATTTATGTCTGCTGCTACGCCTAGCAGTTTTAGTCAATCACAGTCGTAGCGATCAGATGCTTCCTGCCATTGAATTGAGTGTTCAGAATGCGCAACAATGGCAGCTCAGCGTTTCGGGTGATGCTAAACAATGGCCATTGCTTGTCGCTGAATTGCACGATGAACAAGTGCAGTTCAAGAATTGGGACATTGAATTAAAAATTCATTCGGAACAATTTGTCGATTAACGTTTTGGTTAATTTAGGGATAACAGTCGACTTATGAAAAATAAAGCTGCTCAATCAAAAGCATGGACAACGGTTCAAATTGCACGTCATCCAGAGCGTCCGCAATTCCTGGACTATGTAGGCGAAATTTTCACTGAATTTGATGCGCTGCACGGCGACCGTTTATTTGGTGATGATGGTGCAATGGTGGGTGGCTTGGCACGCTTCGATGGTCAGCCGGTCATGGTCGTGGGCCAGCATCGTGGTCGTAGTACCCGCGAGAAATTGCAGCACAATTTCGGCATGAGTAACCCGGAAGGTTACCGTAAAGCACAGCGTTTGCTGGATATGGCAGAACGTTTCAAGCTGCCGGTCTTTACCTTTATTGACACCATGGGTGCTTATCCGGGTGTGGGTGCAGAAGAACGTGGTCAGGCGGAAGCGATTGCCACCAGTCTTGCTCAATTATCGAACCTGAAAGTGCCGGTCGTGGCAACAGTTTTAGGTGAAGGCGGTTCAGGCGGTGCCTTGGGTATTGGTGTTGCGGACCGTGTGGTGATGTTATCTCACAGTATTTATTCAGTAATTTCTCCAGAAGGCTGTGCATCTATTTTGTGGAAAACTGCAGAAAAAGCAGAACAGGCAAGTGAAGCATTGGCACTGACTGCTGAAAAATTACAGCAGATGGGCATTGTTGAATATGTGGTTGATGAAGGTGAGGGTGCTCACTTGCAACCAGAAAAAGTCATGCAAGATTTAAAAGCCGTGTTAAAACAGGCTCTAGAAGAATTGCAACCGATGGATGCACAAGAACGATGCGAAGCACGTTACCAGCGTTTGATGAAGTTTGGCAGCGACAATTTAGGACTGGCGTCTTAACCCAGATTCAGTCTTTTCCAGAAGATACGCATTTTCTCATCGGATGTAGTGGCGGCATGGATTCCATGCTGCTGCTGCATCTGATGGCGTTTTTATACCCGGAAAAAGTCCGGGCCATTTATATTGATCATCAATTACAGTCTTCCAGCCAGGCCTGGGGCGAATTTGTCCAGCAGCATTGTCAGGCCTTCAATATTCCGTGCATGATTCAAGCCGTACAGGTCGCCGAAGGCAATCTGGAACAGCAGGCACGCGCCGCACGTTATCAGGCATTTCAGCAGCATATTCAAACCAACGAGATATTGGTACTGGCCCATCATCAGCAGGATCAGGCAGAAACGGTGTTATTGCGCCTGTTTTCCGGTGCTGGAATTCCTGGTCTTGCCGCCATGAAAACTTTCGATTTTCGTCCTGAGCTGTCAATCTGGCGACCATTGCTATCTTTATCGCGTGAGCAGATTCAGAGCTGGTGCCAGCAGCTTTCGATTCCACATATTCAAGATCCGACCAATCAGGATATTCACTACGACCGGGCCTGGTGTCGGGAACAGTTGTGGCCGCTGTTAAATGCACGGTTCCCCAAAATGCAGCAAAGCATTTGCCGCAGCAGCCAGCTGATGCAGGATGCTGAGCAGATTTTGGCCGAAGTATTGCTGCAGGATTTGGCCAGCTGTGGCGATGCCAAGCATCTGGATTTACACCGTATTCAGCAATTGTCCGAGGCACGGCAACGCCAGTTACTGTCGTTCTGGATGAAAGGGGGCAGCCAGTACCGGCCAAGTTTTGACATGGTGCAGCGTATTCAGCAGGAAGTGATTCAGGCCCGGGCCGATGCGCAAGCGGCTTTGCATTGCAACGGCTTTTATTATGTCCGCTATCAAAATGTCATTTACCGTCTGCCTCAGCTGGAATATTTGGCCAGTCAACAGGCCATCCCTGCGCGGGAACAGGTGTGCTGGCAGTTGGGGCAAACCCTAGATTTACCTGCCGGACAGTTTCAGTTGAATGCACCGCATCAGGTTGGTTTGTCTTTTGCATTACTCCAACAAGAATTGACTTTAAGTACGCGAGTGGGCGGAGAAAAAATCCATCTTCATGGACGGGTCGGGGCCTGGCCATTAAAAAAGGCGATACAGCAGGCACAAATTTTTCCCTGGAAGCGTCATACAATTCAAATATTAAGCAGAGATAATGTTATGCTAGGGGTTTTCACGCCAAAAGGGTTTTGGGTGGCAGATTCTGCCTATTGCGAACCGGATGGCTGGCAACCGACTTTAATCTCTTAACTATAAAGAACTCAACCAAGAGTGTGAATCATGAGTGCAGTGTTAAATTGTAATATTAGTTTTATTGGTGGCGGAAATATGGCACAGGCCTTAATTGGTGGCCTGATTGCACGTGGCATGCCTTCAACGCGTATTACAGTTGCTGATCCGGTCGAAAAAATCCGTTTGTTGCTTGAAGAAAAAGATGTACATGTGACCGAAGACAACCAGGCTGCCATTCGTGACGCCGATATTGTGGTGTTCGCAGTCAAACCGCAGGTGCTGGCCAGCGTGCTGCAACCGCTAAAAGGGCAGTTTGAAGGCAAACTGGTGATTTCGATTGTTGCCGGTGCAGAAATTGCCACCATTTCGGCATTGCTCGATACCGACCGTGTGGTGCGGGTGATGCCAAATACCCCGGCACTGGTACAAACTGGTGCGCATGGTTTATATGCGCATGATGCGGTCGATAGCAAAGACCGTGAATTGGCAAGTCAGGTTTTGGCTGCCACGGGTTTAACAATTTGGGTAAACTCTGAAGCGCAAATTGATGCAGTCACGGCAGTATCCGGTTCTGGCCCGGCTTACTTTTTCTATATGATGGAAAGTATGATTCGTGCCGGCAAAAACTTGGGCCTGGATGAAAAAGTGGCAACGGCTTTAACCTTGCAAACTGCGTTGGGTGCGGCACAAATGGCAATTACCAGTTCCAATACCCCGGCAGAGCTGCGTAAAAACGTGACCTCTCCAAACGGGACCACGCAGGCAGCGTTGGAAGTGTTTGACCGTGCGCAAGTGTCGCAGAATATTCAGGCGGCGTTGGCGGCTGCCAAAACACGCAGTCAGGAACTGGCTGCCGAGCTGAGTGACAGCATTAAATAAAGTATTTAATTTTAGGAACGTTCAAGTATGGGTGCAAATTCTGCGCTAATTTTTGGCATCATCATTAACGTAGCGATTTTGCTCGTCTTCTTCCGTTTTCTCATGCAGCTGGCTGCGGTGAGTCCTTATAATCCGGTGGTGTTGTCTACGATCAAGGCCACGAAAATTGTAGATGTATTTAGCCGTATTTTCCCGACCGTGGCAAAAGGCCGGGTGAATCTGGCGGCATTGGCGCTGCTGGTGGTGCTTTATCTGCTGAAAAATTACGGCATGATGTATTTAAACGGGGCGATGCCTAATGGCCCGGTACATCTGCTGATTCTCACCTTTGTGACCATGATTCAGGACCTGCTACGTTTCTGTCGTTACCTGATTTTTGCCACCATTATTTTAAGTTGGGTAGTGATGTTTACCCAGTCACGCGGGCCTTATATTGAAGTGATTCAGGAGCTGGCAGAACCTTTACTGGCGCCGTTTCGCCGGATCATGCCGAATATGGGCATGATTGACCTGTCTCCAATTCTGGCATTTCTGGCGTTATATATTGCTGAAATTCTGATGAACCAGGTGGCGATTGTTTTGCTGACCGGCTTCTAATAAATTCAGCTCAAGAAAAAAAGGACTCAATTGAGTCCTTTTTTATGGCTCAAGTTTTGAGGTGAAGACCTTGATATTTCGCCCAAGAGGCAAATGACCTTCAGCCCAGCCTTCCTCCGAGGAGGAAGGTGGAAAGACTTTAGTGTGCTTCATCCCAGTTCTGGCCTTTACCCACTTCGACCACCAGCGGAACAGACAGTTCAATCACCGACTGCATCACTTCGGCCAGTTTGGGTGCCAGTTCATCGGCGACATTGGCATCGACTTCAAACACCAGTTCATCGTGCACCTGTAGCAGCATTTTGGCCTGATGGCGTGGCAGCATTTTATCTACCTCCACCATGGCCATTTTAATAATATCTGCCGCAGAGCCTTGTAAGGGCGCATTAATTGCTGCACGTTCTGCTGCTTTACGCACCATCATGTTACGGGCATCAATATCCGGGGTATATAAACGGCGGCCGGTCAGGGTTTCAACAAAGCCTTGTTCCAGAGCCACCTGACGGGTGCGCTGCATATATTCATAAATGCCCGGATAACGCTGGAAGTATTGCTTGATATAGTTCTGCGATTCTTCCCGGGTAAAGCCCAATTGACGGATCAGACCAAATTCGGACATACCATATAACAGGCCGAAGTTAACCGCTTTGGCCTGGCGACGCTGATCCGGCGTGACATCTTCCAGGGCAATATTCAACACTTCTGCAGCGGTACGGCGGTGTACATCCTGACCATGATTGAAGGCATCAACCAGCGCGTCATCTTGCGAGAAATGCGCCATTAAACGCAGTTCAATTTGCGAATAGTCGGCAGCCAGTAACACGCGGCCTTCTGGTGCAATAAAGGCTTTACGAATTTGACGGCCAATATCCATACGCACTGGAATATTTTGCAGGTTCGGATCGGTCGAAGACAGACGGCCGGTCGCGGTGAGGGCCTGATGATAACTGGTATGTACGCGATGACTGCTGCTGTTGGCCTGCTTTTGCAAGCCATCGGTATAGGTACTTTTCAGTTTAGACAGACCACGATATTCCACAATCAGGCTGGCAATCGGGTGTTCAATCTTTTCTAGAATACTTTCACTGGTGCTGTATTGGCCGGTGGCGGTTTTCTTGCCGCCTTTGATGCCCAGCTTTTCAAACAGGATTTCGCCGACCTGTTTGGGCGAGCTGACATTAAACGGCTGGCCGGCCAGTTCAATAATCTGCTGTTCCAGTTGCAGCATGGTATTGGAGAATTCTACGCCCAGCTGATCCAGGAAATTCAGATCAAGCTTGATGCCGTTTTCTTCCATCTGGGTTAGCACGCGTGCTACCGGCATTTCAATATGATGCAGTAGATTGCTTAGTTCCGGATGACGCTGTAACTTTTCATTCAGCACTTCATACAGGCGATACGTCACATGTGCATCTTCGGCGGCATAATGCGCAGCTGTTTCAATCTCGATCTGGTTAAAGGTTTTCTGTTTGGCGCCTTTACCGGCAATCTGTTCATAGGTGGTGGTCAGATGACTTAAATACAGCCGCGCCACATCATCCATCCCATGACGGGTGGCGACAGAATTTAAGACATACGAGGCCAGCATGGTGTCAAAGTACCAGCCCTGTAAGTGAATGCCGTGGTTTTCCAGCACATGCGCATCATATTTTAAATGATGGCCAATTTTTTCAACCGCTGGATTTTCCAGAATCGGTTTGATCTGCGCCAACACTGTTTCACGGTTTAACTGTTCTGGTGCGCCGGCATAGTCATGCGCCAGAGGCACATAGAAGGCTTCCGTAGCATCAAAAGCCACCGAGAAGCCGACAATCTGGGCAATCCGATAATCTAGGCTGGTGGTTTCGGTATCAAAGGCAAAACGTGTGGCGGTGCTTAAACGCTGGAATAGCGCATCCCAGTCTGCCGGGCTTAACACCGTATGATAGGTGGCTTCACCTAGCTGGTCTTCACTGCTGCTGAGCTGGGCCTGATCTTCAGTAGCGACTTCTGCGGCCGCTGGGGTTTGGCTAATGGCCTGGCTGACCTGTTTATAGCTGTTGCTGTTCGGGTTGTTCGGATGATCGAGCGACTGTAGCTGGTTCCGGAACTCCAGTTCGGTATACAGACGGCGCAATTCTTCGGTATTCGGATCGCATAGTTTCAGATCTGCAAAGGTCAGGCCCATGTCCAGATCGCAGACAATACTGGCCAGTTGATGATCAATGGCAATACCATCGACATTGTCTTTAATATTCTGGCCAACGCGACCTTTAATTTTGTCGACATTTTCTAGAATTCCGCCTAAAGAGCCGTATTCAGTCAGCAGTTTGGCGGCAGTTTTAGCACCCACGCCCGGAACACCCATAATCCCGTCCGAGGCATCGCCCATCAGGGTCAGATAATCAACAATCTGATTCGGCCAGACGCCAAATTTCTCAAAGACACCCTGCACATCCATTGGTTTCTCTTTGAAGCTGTCTTCCAGCGTAACTTTGTCGGTCACCAGCTGCGCCATGTCTTTGTCGCCGGTGGAAATTAACACCTGATGACCTTCGGCTTCGGCGCGTTTGGCCAGCGTGCCAATAATATCGTCGGCTTCGGCACCCGGCAGCATATAAAGAGGAATCCCCAGTGCGCGAATTAAGGCGTGTAAATAAGGAATCTGCTGTGACAGTTCATCTGGCATACTTGGACGGTCACCTTTATAAATAGGTGACAGTTCGTGACGGAAGGTTGGTTCCGGGGTATCAAAAATCACCGCCATATGGGTAGGCTGGGTACGGCGCATCAGTTTCTGGATTGCGGAAATTGCCCCACGGATGGCGTTGGTATGTATACCGGTTGACGTGGTTAAAGGGGGTAAGGCGTGAAACGCACGAAATAAAAAATAAGACCCATCGACCAAGACAAATGGTGGCATTGAAAGTTTCCTAATCCAAAAAACCTGTTTATTGTACGTGATTTTACACACGCACGCTGAGTGATGATTGTATATGCAGGTTACCGAATATCTGATGAATATAAAATAAGCACTGTGCAAGTTGTTGTATGATCAGCACAATTAATAAAGGAATAGAACAAGATGCTGAGAGGGCAGAGCGAAATCCGCATGATCTGGTTGATGAGCCTGATGATTGTCGCCATCAGCGCGTGGTTTTTATCATTTCCACTGTTGACCTATGTCTGTGGTTTTGCACTGCTGATGAGTGTCATGCACTATGTCGATGCTATTCAACAACCAGCCCAGGCGCTAGGCGAACAGCGGTTGATTGCATTTCGTGCCACCTCCAAAGTGCCGCTGTATCTCTCCTCGATTATTGCCGTGGTCGGTGGGCTGCTGGATTGGGGCTGGATGATTGCCGCTGGCGCTGCGGCCTGGATTTTCTTTTTTCTGCGCTGGCTTCGGCGTCTGGAACAGTATTTGGGTCAGATTCAACAGGCCCAGCATTTTTTGCCGCAGCCGGCTTCTTCGGTACAGCCGGACATACCGCCTTTACCTTTGAGTGCAACAGCTGAAGCTGCGCCAGCGCCTGCTCCCAATTTAGTCCAGCAAATCAAACACTGGATTTTTGAGGGTAATCCGGTGCTGAAAACCGCGATTTCTATTTTGGTGATCGGCATTATTCTGCTGCTGCGTTTTGCCACGGAACATTGGCAGTTGAGTCTGGCCACCAAACTGACCATGGTCGCACTGAGCAGTGCTGCCGTGACCGGACTGGGTTATCGCTTGCAGCAGCGCAATCGCAGTTTTGCCTTGGGGCTGGAAGGGCTCGGGCTGGCGGCCTTGTGTCTGACCTTATTCTTTGCCTATTACAATGCGGTGATTCCAAACTTGCTGATTGCCAGTGGCTATTTTCTGCTACTAATGGCCCTGACGTTATGGCTGAGTTTAAGACAGCAGTCGGTTGAACTGGCGTTAATGGCCATGGTGATGGCCTATCTTGCACCATTTACCTTACCGGTGCGTGATGCAACTGCACCGGAATTTATTGGCTATTATCTAGTGATTAATATTGCGGTGGCCGTGCTCAGCAGCCTGCGACCGTGGAAGTTTCTGAATCAGATTGCTTTTTTAATGACCGTGCTGGTCGGTGGCAGCTATGCCTTTGTGCATGGCAGCGATGCTGACCGCGACCTGATGACCGTGCTGATTCTGGCACATGCCGCTATCTTTATCTGGCTGGGTTTCCGTTTTAGCCAGTTATTGGCACAGCAGGATTTAGACAAGTTTAAGCTTAAACCGGCGCTGGATATTGGGCTGATTTTTGCTGCACCGTTGCTGGCCTATAGCAGTTTATATGTGCTGCATTTCCAGGACACAGCCTGGCAGGCGGGCCTCAGTCTGCTGTTTGTACTGCTGTTCGCCGTGTTGTACCGATTATCCAGACACCATCAAACGGTACAGCTAATTGCGCACAGCTATTTAAGCCTGACCTTAATTTTTCTGGCCCTAATTCCGCCGATTTTATTGCCGGCTGAAAAAAGTGTCATGGGCTGGGCCATTGAAGGCCTGCTGATTTTCCTGTTGGGGCTGGTGCGGCAGTCCAAAATCAGTCTGTATCTGGCCATGGGCCTGCTGGTCGTGGCGGGGCTGTCGAGTCTGTATTATCTGGTGGAGCTGATTGTATTTCCACGCGCCATGTTCTGGGTGCTGTGCCTGAGCTATGTGGGCGTGGTATTGCTGTCCAATAGCCGGCTGCAATTTCAGCAACAACTTAGTAGCAGTATGATTGGCTTTCAATGTCTGCTGATGTTGCTGGCGACCACCATGTTGCTGGTGCTGCTCCAGGATGAATGGTCCGGCGAGCTGAGTGCGGTGCTGAGCCTGTTCAGCCTGAGTCTGGCCTATTGGGTTGTGAATGAAATCCTGTTACGCCGACAGGCCGGGGTGGCTTGGTTATTCAGCAAATGGTCGGGCCTGGTTCCCTTGCTGCTGTTTGCGGCAGGAATCATCATGCTGCGGATGCAACAGGGCAGTATTGTCTGGGCATCTTTCAATGAGCGGCTGTTGTTTGCCGGAGCTGGCATCATCCTCAGCCTGCTCTGGTTGAGACCACTTTTGGGTGTACGCACCGAAAAGGAATGGGTCAGTGCCGGTACTTTACTCAGTCTGCTACTGACCAGTCTGACTTTATTACCGCAGCAACCGTATATCAGTATGGTGATTTTGCCGCTGCTGTTTTGCGGCTGGTGTTACTGGCAGGCACAGCCCGACTGGCAGATGTTCTGGCAGGCCCGAAGCAGTTTGCTATTGATGCTGGCCTGGATGATCTGTTCGCAGCTGTTAAGCCAGCAGGCGTTTCATGGTTATCTGCTGCCCATCTTAAATCCTTTTGATCTGGTCAGTATCGCCATGCTGGTCGGCTTTTTATGGATGCTGTCATTGCAGGTTAAGGCAGGGCTGGATCGGAGTATGGCCGCAGTGTTGATGGTGCTGAGTTTATTGTGGCTGAGTAGCTATATTGTGCTGCGTGGCTTGCATGTGTATTTGGGGACGCCGCTGAATGAACTGGCGCTGTGGCGTAATGGCACGGTGCAACTGAGTTTGACTTTACTTTGGGTCAGCCTGGCATTTGTCACCATGAGCTGGGCCAGTCGCAAACAGCTGCGTTCGGTCTGGGTTCTCGGCGGCAGTATTCTGGTGATTGTCAGCTTAAAGCTGGTGCTGTTTGATCTGTCGCATATTGGCACTTTAACCCGGGTGATTTCCTTTTTAGCCGCCGGTGCGGTGATGCTGATTATTGCCTATATTGCGCCAATGCCCGATCCAGAACAACCGGTTGAACGCTCACCCTCTGAATAGAAAAAAGCCTTCTCTTGGTGGAGAAGGCTAATATTAAAAAATCTATTTTAAATCCGGTCCACGTTTCAGGGCTTTTTCATTGGCATATTGATCAATCTCTGCATTTTCCAGCGGTCGAGACAGCGGATGATCGACAAAGCCCATTTTCGGTACCGGAATTTCAATCTGGTTATCGACAAAGCCATTACGAATCCGTTCCTGCATTTCATCACGTACTCGCAGGAAGTTTTCCTGCTGGCACCAGATTGCGAATAACAGTTCAATTGAGGATTCACGGAAGGCAGTTACTGTCACCGCAGGTTTCGGATCGGCCAGCACCAGCGGATATTTATTGGCCACATCCAGCAGCACTTCACGTACCTTGATAATATCTTCATGGAAATTAATGGCCAGAGTGATTGGAATCCGCCGGATCGGGAATTTGGACAGGTTGTGTACCGGCGCCCGAATCAGCTGTTCGTTCGGTAAACGCACATACACGTTGTCCTGGGTGAGCAGTTTCACCGAGAGCAGGTCAATCGAAATCACTTCACCTTCTACGGTATGACCACGAATGAGGGTAATCTGGATGGTGTCACCCACTTCAAAGGAACCTTCACCAATCAGGAACAGACCGCTGATCAGGTTGGAAGCCGAGGTTTGTGAGGCGAAACCCAACGCCACGGTTAAGATACCGGCTGCACCCAGGAAGACACTAAGTTTAAAGCCGGCTTCTTTCAGGCTGGCCATCACAAAAATCAGGAAAATAAAATAGAAAATCCCGCGACGCCAGACCAGACTCTGATGCGCATTAAAGCGTTTACCAATGGTGCGGATAAAGGCATTAGAGACAAAACGCGCCACCAGAAAGCCTAAGAAGCACAGCACCAGCGCCACCAGAATTTCAGTCAGGCGCTCGGTGTTGATATTGGTGAAAATCCCTTTCAGGCTATTGGTAATTTCTTTAGGGATATTGGAATCGGCCATGTCTACTCCCTAGAAGAATGAATCAAACATATTAAATAACGCCCCCGCGGTTTCACGTGGCGGATGCACATAAATCACTTCACCGGCATGCGGTGGGGTACGGTTTTCAATTCGCACCCGTGGTGGCCGGTCGGAACCTTCGTGCAAGACTTTAATCTGCGAGGTCCATAAACGTCCGGTACTTTCACTAAAAAATAGCGGTAGTGCCGGTACCGGTACATTCATCCGGTCAAAGCGCAATTGCTGGTTGCTGATATTATGAAACTCGATAGGCGTAATGGCACGAAAAGCGCGCGGGCGTAGCTGATGCAGCTCGGTCCGGCCATCCACCGCGGTGGCATAACAGATTTCGCCATAACGGTGATTCGGTCCAAACCAGGTATCTTTGGGCAAAATCACCGGCAAATCAAAAATTGGCTCGCGCTGACCATCAACAAAACCGGCAATCCATAACGGGGTACTAATGTACAGTGTGCCGCGCTGGCCGGCCGGAATATAAATTGGATCGACCGGTTTAATTACCACCGACCGATCTGCCAGACGCGGCATCAGCTGGAGTTTGTTGGTGGTTGATTTGAACATGTAGCGTTCAATTTTCACCGGCTGTGGAAAGGAAAAATTCGGGTCATTGATGCGATGCCATTGCTGTTCATAGTCATACTGCACCTGCGGACGGTGATATTCCAGACGCCACTCCTGCATGCCGCGTGTTAAACGAAACAGCAGGGAGCCAAATTGCCAGGCCTTGGGCTGATGCAGTTCAAACTCGTGTTCGCCCCACCATTTTAAATCGGGCAATTCATCATGATTCAGTAATTCATTCGGATGCGGCAAGGGCGTCTTCCTTTCAATTTAAAACCCTAAAAACAGACTTCACGCTGTCATAAGCTTAGAGTACACTCAAATGAGATTTTTTCATCATTATTATAATCGCTGATGCAAGTACTTAAACAATTACAAATTCCCTATAGTTTTGCAAAACGCCATGGCGTGCTGATTCGCTATGAGGGGGATCATGCTTTTATCGTGCGCCGTGAAAATACGCCGCTGCTGGCCATTCAGGAAGCACGCCGTTTTCTCGGGCATCCGGCCCAGTTCCAGTTATGTACCGATCAGGAATTTCATCAGCTGTTAAGCAGCAGTTTTGCCGGCGATACCGGGGAATCACAGCAGGTTGCGGCAGGTCTGGAAGATCATCCGGATTTACTCAGTCTGGCCGACTCGGTACCTGAAGCCGAAGATTTAATGGATCAGGAAGATGATGCGCCCATTGTCCGGCTGATTAATGCACTGCTGTCCGAAGCCATTCGGGTCGGTGCGTCGGATATTCATATTGAATCGTTTGAAAAACGCTTATCGGTGCGTTTGCGGGTAGACGGACAATTACGTGAAATTGTACAGCCGCGCCGTGAGCTGGCGCCGCTACTGGTATCGCGGATTAAAGTCATGGCCAAACTGGATATTGCTGAAAAACGCATTCCGCAAGATGGCCGTATTTCGCTACGCCTGGCGGGCCGTGAAGTCGATGTGCGGGTCTCAACCTTGCCATCTTCGCATGGTGAACGGGTGGTAATGCGTCTGCTGGATAAACAGGCCGGACGGCTGAACATGACCCATTTAGGCCTGATGCAAAATGATTATGACCGGCTAAAACAGCTGGTACATCGTCCGCATGGCATTATTCTGGTGACCGGTCCAACTGGCTCGGGGAAAACCACCACCTTGTATGCAGCACTGTCGGACCTGAATGATGGCTCGAAAAATATTCTGACTGCTGAAGATCCGATTGAATATCAGCTGGAAGGGATTGGGCAAACCCAGGTCAACACCAAGGTCGATATGACTTTCGCGCGTGCTTTAAAAGCCATGCTGCGTCAAGACCCGGATGTGGTGATGGTCGGGGAAATCCGTGATCTGGAAACTGCAGAAATTGCGGTACAGGCTTCGCTGACTGGTCACCTGGTATTATCAACCTTGCACACCAATACTGCGATTGGTGCCGTAACCCGTTTAAAAGATATGGGCATTGAACCTTTCCTGCTGTCCAGTTCCCTGATTGGTGTGATTGCGCAGCGTCTGGTCCGAACCCTGTGCTCGCACTGTGCCACCTGGCATGATGCCGATGACTTTGAAAAAGAACTGTTTAAACCTGTTAGCAGTGAAACCATGTTGCGCCTGCCGAAACCGAAAGGCTGTGAGCAGTGTGCGCATACCGGATTTACTGGCCGGACCGCCATTTATGAAATTGTACCGGTAGATGATCACATGCGCCGCCTGATTCATGGCAATGCTGCAGAGTATGAACTGGAAAACTATGCGCGCCAGCAATCTGGTTCGATTCGTGAAGACGGTTTGCGTAAGGTGCTGGCCGGTAAAACCACGGTCGAAGAAGTATTACGCGTCACCAATGAAGCGGCAGACTAGCAGATTTGCAGAGTTTATTTAAAAAATCATCAGTCCCTACCACAGGCTGACGATTTTTTGCATTAATAGGGCACGTAAGGGTGCCGTCGGATTACCCGGATTGCGCTGGCTTTCATGGCTATAAAACGCCTGCCAGGCCTGCACCATCTCCAGGGTTAAACCTTGAATTTGCATCTGGTGCACATCGGCAGCTGTGATGGAATCTAAACGCGCTTGCGCACCTTCCGGGCCGCTGCCCCAGCCAATCAGTCCCTGTCCAAAGACCGGCAGTTTTATCTGATTTGGTGTGGCTGGAACTGGTAGACGTGCCATCTCCGGATTGACCTGAGAATAAACCACAGGACGCATTTTTTCAGAAATACTCAGCTCGGCCAAGGCCAGTGTCGAGCACAGTAGCCCCAGACTGGTGATCACGGTTTTAAACATCAGGATAATTTTTTATTGAAAATGATAATCATTATTATATGAAAGTTAAAAGCTTTCGTCGATCAAAATATCAGTGAGATCAAGGGAAAGACTTAATAATTGACTAACACGCGATGCTGCATTAAAGGCATTGACTCGCGTACCTGCTGCTGTTCTTTCAGGTCAAATTCGACTGTAATCAGTTGCGCGCCTTCGTCCTGCACCATGGCCAGTAATTGTCCACGGGAATTGGTCGCACCAGAATGACCCCAGGTTTGACGTTTTTCGCCGTGCCAGCCTTGCTGGGCAGCACCTAAAACCTGACACTGACTGTCCATGGCACGTGCCTGTAGCAGCAGCTGCCAGTGCATCTGGCCGGTGGTATAGGTAAAAGCAGAAGGTGCTGTCAGAAGATTGGCGCCTTGTGCACGCAATTTTAGCGCCAGTTCCGGGAAACGTAGGTCATAGCAGACCATCAGGCCAATATTGCCAAACGGGGTTTTGGCCACCACCACATCTTGGCCTGGTTCAAAGAATTTGGATTCCTGATAACCTCCGACGGCATCACCCACCTGTACATCAAACAGGTGAATCTTGTCATAACGGGCTTCGGTTTTTTCAGGACTGATACACAGGCTGACGGTACGTACCCGGCCATCTTCAATGACCGAATCATCCGGGCGGAATGGGCACGGCAGGGTACCCGCCACCAGCCAGATTTGATGCTGATGGGCCAGTTGTTCCAGACGTTGTTGAATAGATTCAAACTGGGCTGCAGTTTCGCGCTGCTTGCCGGCAGCAAAACAGATAAAATTTTCAGGAAGAACCAGCAGTTCACTGCCGGCGGCTTTACTCTGCTGAATCAGCTGCTCGACTGTGTTGAAATTGGCTTCAATATCATTTTGCGAGTTCATCTGTGCAACAGAAACGAAAGTCATGCAGGCATTCTCCCAAACTGAAAATTATACGTTTTGCTGATTAGACACCTGTTCCAAGTTGTCCTGTTCTTTTTGTAGCTGTTTGACCAGGGGTTCAAACATATTCTGGTTGCTGTCGTTGAGTTTCATCAGGGTTTTATGGGCATCCAGTACGGTCGAGAGCATATTGCTATGCGTCACATGCTCTTCAATCAGGGCACGGGTGCAGACACTCGGATCGCCACAGTAATTCAGAATCACAAACACCTGCCCCAAGCCCATGCTATTGGCCAGTGTGGTGATGTCTGGATTGGTCGACAGCATGACCGCCTGAATCTGATGTACCTGTTTAAGTTTTAGCCCAAGTTTTGCCAAAACACCCAAAACAGTACTGTCAATAAATGTGGTTTGAGTTAAATCGACAATGGCGCCGACCACATTGGTTTGCTGTTCAATTTTACTGAGTAGTTTGTCTAAACTGATACAAGATTGGGCACGCACTTCGCCGATCAGCTTGAAAATATGCGTTCCATCCAAACTTGCGTATTCAACATGACCTGTTGACATATAAATGCCATTTGCAGAGAAGGATAGATAAAATTATCCCATAGGGACACCACAGACTCAAGTGTCTGCTATGGACATAAGTCCAAGGATGGTTTTAAGTGGTTGATTAAGTGATTAATTCAGTCGGCACAAACTGAGGATGGCAATATCGTCGGCCACGTGTTCTGGCGCTTTAAAGGACTGATTCTGCAAGTGATAGACCAGTTGTTCAAACTGTTCATTGAGTCCGCCGACATAAGGTTCCAGCGCACCATCTGAACAGATAATAAAGCGCGCCTGACGTGACAGCACGCATTCATATTCTTCTACTTCCAGGTCTTCGGTCAGGCCCAAAGGAAAGCTGCTGGTGTTTAAGATTTTCGGTGGCTGATTTGGCTCAAAGATAATCGCAGGCGGATAATGTCCGGCACTGGACCAGCGCAGCTGATGGGTTTCCAGGTTTAAAATCCCGCTAATCATGGTGATATGCTTTTCAATATTTTCCTGTACCAGCATCCCGTTCAGTTTTTTCAGTAACTCGCGCGGGGTTTTGGAACGACCATGAAAAGCCGCCATCCACGAGGTTAATAAACTGCTGGTTACCCCATGGCCGGACACATCGGCCAGATAAAAAATCAGCTCTTTGTCACTAATTTTCCAGTAATCAAACCAGTCGCCGGATAAATAGGCCGAAGGCTGAAACAGGGTTTCAATTTCATAATTGACCAGTTCAATTGGGTTTGGCAGTAAACGTTTTTGTAACTCTGCAGCCGAAGGTAAATCACGACTGTCCTGATTGCGTTTATATTGCGCATCAATTTTAAGCAGGGCCTGCTGCGGTTCTGTCGGCAGTTTGCTCCAGATCCAGCCGGCTAAAGCACCTTGTTCCCAGGCTTGCGATAGGGCCAGCCCTTCATCTTCAAAGCCCAAAACAATGGTCGGTAAATTCCAGCGATGGGTTAAATAATCCTGCACATCGGCAATGGCAATGATGGTCTGATCATATAGGTCGATGTCATCTATGCGAATCATTTGCACACTGGGCAGTGTGTCAATCACCTGATCTAGATAGGGAATATCACGTGTGGGCTGAATGAAATACATAAATGTAGAATATAATCCTATGCGCTTTAGGGGATAGATGTACTATAACAATCAATGAATTACTAGGGGAAGTTGAACTTCCCGCCAGAAAGAAGTATTACAAATTATTCAGTGAGCGGTGCAACTGAATCAAAGTTTTCTTCATCTTCGATGTAGTCGTCTTCGACATCTTCAATAAATGAAATGCTCTCGGCCTCTAAGCCTTTTTTCTCGGCAATTTCAAAGTTTTTACGCTGCAGGTAAATATCACGAATAGCGGCATAGCGATCCCCTTGTAACACCTGTTCTACATCCAGAATCTGGGAACGGGCATCAATGCCGCGTAAAGCCTGCTCGGTCCAGTACAGTCCATCATGATCTTCTAGAATGTATTTTTGTGGACGGGCCTGACTGTCAACCAGACGGCTAAAACCATCACGGAAGGTACTTGGGCCAATAATCGGCAAAACCAGATACGGGCCAGACGGCACCCCGAAATAGCCTAAAGTGGTGCCAAAATCTTCATCTTCGGTTTCCATTCCCAAACGACGGGCCGGATCAGCCAGACCTAAAGTGGTGATGGTATTTACAGTAAAACGGCCCAGCGTTTTTGCTGCTCTGAGCGGACGGCCCTGAATCAGCTGGTTTACTGCATTCCATGGTTCACCCAGGTTTTTACGGAAGTTACGATAAGAACCACGCACATCGCCAGGAACTTTTTCTGTATATTGCACAGCCAGCGGACGGGCGATATTGCGGTCTAACACATCATTTAAGGCATAGACCTGACGGTTTAAAGGTTGTAGTGGATCTTTAACACTTTCCGGTTGTGCGGCATTGGCATTCACTTTCAAATCTTGTGCTTTAATATTTTTCAGCTCTTTTAAGGATTCAAAGCGTGAAGGGGCTTTGCTGGTTGCTGCAGATGAGTCTGCTTCTGCTGTGGTGCGGGTAGAACTGTCTACTGCAGATTCATTGGCAAAAGCAGGGGAGGCCATCCCTAAAGTCAGCAGGCTAATCCATACATATTGTTGTTGACGCATAAAAGATCCTAGTGCTTTGAATACTGAAAGCAAAAAAGAGAAAGCAGGGTCATTCGACCCAGCGCACATTTTAAGAGAGTATTTAAACACTTTTGGCCGAAATTTATAGCTAAAAAAGGTAAAATGAATAAAAAATAATCGGATGATTAAATTTTTTTATCAAAGGGCTTGCAAGCGTAAATATTTCGCCTATAATGCACATCCATCGGCGGTGATGTTGATAAAAACTTGTTGATAAACAAGG
>ERZ1023263.32-NODE-32-length-67212-cov-16.822461_pt1 | contig 67212 bp, 63 predicted proteins | sample MGYA00380461_ERZ1023263 | MGnify/ENA primary metagenome ERZ1023263 (study PRJEB33173, sample SAMEA4830316) | metagenome | study: EMG produced TPA metagenomics assembly of the PRJEB25223 data set...
ATACCGATTTCTTGAAAGAAACAGCAGTTGAGCTGAGCAACCGTGGTGAAATTGTAATTAACGACCGTAATGAAACCAATGTCAAAGGTGTATTTGCTGCTGGTGACTGTACTACAGTACCATACAAGCAGATCATCATTGCCACAGGTGAAGGCGCAAAAGCATCGTTGTCTGCTTTTGATTACATTATCCGTTCTGGACAGTAAGTAAAATTAGAATAGGGCCTGAGTTCCCCAATACCCAGGCCCTATATGCGGTAAAATATCAAAAAATAGTTATTGTTTTTTTACAGGAACTGAGATCGCTAACAGCTCAGTTCCTTTTTTTTTTGTTGTACCCCAGTTTTAAGGATGAAGCAAGTTTAAGCGCTTGAACTTCTCAGTCAGTTCTTCCGGACTTTCCCGGTGTTCAGGATGCGGCACAATACATTCAATCGGGCACACTGCAACACAGGTTTGATGATCATAAAAACCAACGCACTCGGTGCAGCGGCTGACATCAATCTCGTAGATTTTGTCGCCTTCATAAATGGCATCATTCGGACATTCTGGCAGGCACATATCACAATTGATGCATTTATCGGTAATCAGCAGCGCCATGAGTTAACCTGCCTGATAGGCCAAGGAGGATGCTGAAATATCAGCAGTCGAATTCGGTAAATTACGGATTAGCAGGGCATAGCGCATATCGACATCAGCCGGGACCGGAATTTCTACAATATGACCAGAGCCTTTGGCTTCCTCAATTGAATTGCCTTTTTTGTCTTTGATTTCAGTGAGGATAAAGCTGATATTGCCTTTTGTGGTCATCAGTTCTAAAGAATCACCCATGACAAAGCGGTTTTTGACATCAATTTTAATGTAGTCGCCATTGCGCTCCAGCACTTCGCCGCAGAATTGCTGATAATCAAAACTGGATGAACCATTTTCATAGTTTTGATATTCGCTATGCACATGGCGGCGCAGGAAACCTTCGGTATAACCGCGATTGGCCAGACCTTCGAGCTGGGTCATCAAGGATGGATCGAACGGTTTGCCGGCTAAAGCATCATCAATCGCTTTACGGTAAATTTGTGCGGTACGGGCGCAGTAAAAATAGGATTTGGTGCGGCCTTCAATTTTTAGCGAATGTACGCCAATTTTGGTCAGACGTTCTACGTGTTGTACCGCACGCAAATCTTTGGAGTTCATGAAGTAGGTGCCGTGCTCATCTTCTTCGGCGGCAAACATATCTTCTTCATTGCGTTGCAGCAGGATCGGTTCATTAAACTGGTGCTGGGCTTGCATGTGGAGCGCATCGGCATCTTGCGAGCAACCGCCTGCATCCAGATTTTTTACCGGAATTATATCGCCGGTTTCATCCTCTGCGGCATCCAGCACTTTGTATTCCCAGCGGCAGGCATTGGTGCAGGCGCCCTGGTTGGCATCGCGTTTGTTCATATAGCCTGACAGCATGCATCGGCCGGAATAGGCCATGCACAGGGCACCATGTACAAAGACCTCAATTTCCATATCGGGAACTTGAGTTTTGATTTCTTCAATTTCCTCAATGGACAGTTCGCGCGACAGAATCACCCGGGTCAGGCCCATATTTTTCCAGAACTTGACCGTGGCCCAGTTGACTGCATTGGCCTGTACCGACAGGTGGATGTCCATGTGCGGGAAGTGTTCACGCACCATCATGATCAGGCCCGGATCGGACATGATTAGCGCATCAGGCTGCATGGCCACGACTGGCTCAAGATCACGGATAAAGTTTTTCAGTTTAGAGTTATGCGGCTGGATGTTGACCACCACATAGAATTTTTTGCCTAATTCATGTGCTTCTTTAATGCCAATAGCCAGATTGTCATGATCAAACTCGTTATTCCGGACACGCAAACTATAACGCGGCTGCCCGGCATACACGGCATCTGCTCCATAGGCAAAGGCATAGCGCATATTTTTTAAAGAACCGGCAGGAGAGAGAAGTTCGGTAACGGGATGAAGATGCATGATCAATCAAAAAGGCATAAAAAAATTGTGGTTTTATTGTAGGGATAAAATTTTTCGATTCAACCTAGTAAAAAACTCGGGATTATCAGGCACTCAGCCTGCTAGCGCTGAGAGATGAGCGGCAGCAGGCGAGAGGAAAAACGGTTAATTGACACGCTGACCGTGCTCATCAATCACCAGTTCACCATCTTCTTTACGAAAGGCCTTGAGCTGCGGCTGGGTCAGTAAATCCAGTACCAGTTCAGAAGGTCGGCACAGTTTAACGCCGCGTTCAGTCACCACAAAAGGACGGTTAATCAGCAGTGGATGTTGTACCATCAAAGCAATCAGTTCTGCATCGCTCAGATCACGCTCGGCCAATTGCAAGGTTTCATACGGCGTTACATTTTGACGGATCGCCTCGCGTACGCTTAAACCGGCCTGCTGAATCATGTCGGCCAGCACTTCGGCTGTTGGTGGATTTTTTAAATATTCAATAATTTCAGGTTCTTGTCTGGTATTACGGATTAAGGCCAAAGTGTTGCGCGAAGTGCCACAGTCAGGATTGTGAAAGATTTTAATTGGAGCCGCCATAGTGCTAAAACTCAGGTAAAAGAGGAATATTGCTTTTATATATGGATATGCGTATATTCGCAAGTATAAATATGGGGAAGCTGTATGAATCAAACTGATTTTTTTAAATGCCTGTCCGATCCGACCCGTCTGGATATTTTGAAACTGGTGCTGGCCAAACAGAATATTTGTGTCTGCGAGCTGACCGAGGCATTAAATTTAAGCCAACCTAAAATTTCCCGTCATTTGGCTTTGCTGAGAAATTTATCGGTTTTACTGGACCAGCGTCAGGGGCAGTGGGTGTATTACCGCCTGAATCCAGATTTACCCGAGTGGGCAGTGAGTGTGCTGAATATTATCGCGGAGCAAGATGTCAGTCCGATGAATTCGCTGACAGCAACGCTTTCAAGTTATTGTGAGTAAAACTATGAAATTCCTCTTTTTATGTACCGGAAACAGCTGCCGCAGCATTTTATCTGAAGTGTTATTTAACAGTCGTGCTCCAGAAGGCTGGACAGCCTATAGCGCCGGCAGCAAACCGACCGGTCGTGTCCATCCACTGACGTTAAAGACGCTGGAAAATCTGGGCCTGTCGACTGAAGGGCTCTCCAGTAAAAGTATTGATGACTGTGAGCAGTATCAGCCCGATGTGGTGATTACCGTATGTGATGCGGCCGCGCAGGAAGCCTGTCCTTTGTATTTGGGCGGTGCAATTAAAGCGCATTGGGGACTTGCCGATCCATCGCATCTGGATTTGCCGGAAGTGGCCAAGTTGCAGGCCTTTTTAGAAACAGTCGCGCATATCAACAAGCGTCTGGATGCACTGTTTGCGTTACAGCCTGAGCAGATGACCCGTCCCGAACTGATTGCTGCCATCAACAATATTTCCCATATCGAGTAAGTCATGGCCAGCACCCGCAAACTTTCCTTTTTAGACCGCAATCTGACGCTGTGGATTTTTATTGCCATGGCACTCGGAATTGGCATTGGGGTGTATTTCCCGCAGGTGTCGAGCAGTCTGGACCAGATGAGTATGGGCAATGTCAATTTACCAATTGCCATTGGCCTGATTCTGATGATGTATCCACCGCTGGCCAAAGTGGACTATGCCGCTTTACCGCAGATTTTTCAGGATAAACGCACGCTGCTGTTGTCGCTGGTACAAAACTGGCTGATTGCACCGTGTTTGATGTTCGCACTGGCACTGATTTTCCTGCAGCATTATCCGGAATATATGACTGGCCTGATCCTGATTGGACTGGCACGCTGTATTGCCATGGTACTGGTCTGGAATGATCTGGCCTGTGGTGATAACCAGTATGTGGCTGCCTTGGTGGCCTTTAACAGTATTTTCCAGATTCTGTTTTTTAGTACCTATGCCTGGTTATTCTTAAGTGTGTTACCACCTTATTTTGGTGTGGCTGGTCAGGTGATTGATGTCAGTTTCTGGACCATTACCCATGCGGTGCTGGTCTATCTGGGCATTCCATTTTTGCTGGGCTTTCTGACCCGGCTGATTCTGGTGAAAAATAAAGGACTGGACTGGTATCAACAGCGTTTTATTCCCAAAATCAGTCCACTTAGCCTACTGGCGCTGCTGTTTACCATTGTCGCCATGTTTAGCCTGAAAGGGGCTGATGTAGTCGGTTTACCAATGGATGTACTGCGCATTGCCATTCCATTGACCATCTATTTTGTATTGATGTTCTTTGTCAGCTTCTTGATGAGCAAGTGGATGGGTAATGACTATCCACGTACCACGGCTATTTCCTTTACCGCGGCCGGCAATAATTTTGAATTGGCTTTGGCGGTGGCGATTGCAACCTTTGGTCTGGCCTCGCCGGTGGCATTTACCACCATTATTGGCCCGCTGGTGGAAGTGCCGGTGTTAATTGCCCTGGTGAGTGTCTCGCTGTGGCTGAAACGTAAATTTTATGATGGAACAGGTGGATGATGTCACTTCCCAATCTTGATGTAGACTTAATTGAACAGCCGAGTTTTGAGCAGGTTCAGGCCAAAGCATTGCCGCATCCGCCGCGAATTTTATTGCTCTATGGTTCAAACCGCGAACGTTCCTATAGCCGTTTGGCGGTGATGGAAGCCGGCCGGATTCTGGAGCACTTTGGCGCAGAAGTTAAAATTTTCCATCCCAAAGGTTTACCACTGCCAGAAGATGGCGATGCTTCACATCCTAAAGTTCAGGAACTGCATGAATTGCTGGCCTGGGCAGAAGGCATGGTCTGGTGCAGTCCGGAACGTCATGGTGCCATGAGTTCCATTCTAAAGGCACAGATTGACTGGATTCCTCTGGCTGCCGGTGCTATTCGTGCGACCCAAGGTAAAACTCTGGCGCTGATGCAGGTTAGTGGTGGTTCGCAATCCTTTAATGCGGTGAATCAGATGCGTATTTTAGGGCGCTGGATGCGGATGATCACCATCCCGAACCAGTCCTCGATTCCGAAAGCCTTTTTAGAGTTTGATGAAGCCGGACGTATGCAACCTTCTTCCTTATATGACCGGATTGTCGATGTCATGGAAGAGCTGTACAAGTTCACTTTATTGACCCGCGGGCAGGCCAGCTATCTGACCAACCGTTATTCCGAGCGTAAGGAATCGGCTGCGGAACTGTCGAAACGGGTTAATCAGAAGTCGATTTAGGCGTTTCATCGGCCTCTAGCTGTTTTAAAATCTGGCAATGGTCGATGGTGGTTCGGGCATTGCAAGACTGCCGTAATTGCTGCAGTTGCAGCTGAAAATGCTGTAACTCGGCAATTTTGCTTTCGATCTGTACTAAATGATGATCGAGCAGTTCATTTACCGCCTGACAGTCCTGATCGGGCTGCTGTTCCAGCGCAATCAGGGTTTCAATTTCCTTTAACGATAAATCCAGTGCGCGGCAACGTTTAATAAAAATTAGCCGTTTTAAGGTGTCATCATCATAATAACGATAATTATTTTCGGCCCTTAAGGTGGGTTGGATTAGCGCTTTCTTTTCATAAAAACGCACCGTGTCTGCACTCAGACCGGTTTTTTTAACCAAATCCCGAATCAGATAATGTGCCATGACTTGACCTTGGAGTTAGACCATAGTTTCTAATGAGCATAATACAGTTATAGAAAAATGCAACAGGAGGCTTTATGGCCTGTCAATGTCAGCCTGCACCGGTCAAACCCGATGGCCGTTTTCGTACCGCACTCTGGATTGCCCTGATTATTAATTTGCTGATGTTTGTGGTGGAACTGTTTGGCGGGATGTATGCCCATTCGGCAGCACTCTGGGCCGATGCGCTGGATTTCTTTGGAGATGCCGCCAACTATGCCATTTCACTGGCTGTGCTGGGGATGAGTCTGTACTGGCGTGCTACCGTGGCTTTATTAAAAGGCATTACCATGGCCACGTTTGGCTGTCTGGTGTTGGCCAAAACGGTCTATAACTATATGCAGGGTATTCCCCCGGAAGCGATTACCATGGGGGTAATTGGTGGATTGGCCTTGGTGGCCAACGTAGTGGCAGCCGTGATTCTGTATCGCTTTCGTGATGGCGATTCCAATATGAAATCGGTATGGCTGTGTAGCCGTAATGATGCAATTGGCAATGTCGCGGTGATTCTGGCGGCAGTAGGGGTGTTTGGAACGGGTAGTTTATTGCCGGATATTATTGTCGCGGTAATTATGGCGGGGCTGGGTTTAACTGCGGGTTATCAGGTGATTAAAAAAGCCTGGGCGGAGAGACGGGAAAGCCGGGCTGTGGATCAGTGTGCATAAGGACGTTGATCTAACTTCGAATTAATGGGCGATACAGAACTCGACTCATTGAGACAAATAAAAAACCGGTCAATCTGACCGGTTTTTTTGCTCTGGAAAAGCTTATTTTTCCACGAATGCACGTTCAATCACGTAATCGCCTAAAACGCCCATACGTGGTGATTCTTTTAAGCCGTGTTGATCAAGCAGCGCAGCAACATCATCCAGGAAGGCTGGGCTACCACACAGCATCGCGCGGTCAGTTTCCGGGTTAAAACGTGGTAAACCGATTTTCTCGAACAATTGACCAGATTCAATTGCAGTGGTGACACGACCTTGAGTATGGAAATCTTCACGTGTTACCGTTGGATAATAAACCAGTTTTTCTTTCGCGCCCAGTTCCGAGAAGAATTCGTGGTTTGGAATTTCATTCAGAATCAGGTCCTGATACGCCAATTCAGAAATATAACGTGTACCATGAACAACAATGATTTTTTCAAAACGTTCATAGGTTTCCGGATCACGAATTACCGACAGGAATGGTGCAAGACCGGTACCTGAAGACAGCAGGTATAAGTTTTTACCCGGGTTTAAGTCATCGAGTACCAGAGTTCCAGTTGGTTTGCGAGAAACCAGCAGTTCATCGCCCACTTTAACTTTTTGCAGAATCGAGGTTAATGGACCATCTGGCACTTTAATCGAGAAGAATTCCAGCTCTTCTTCATAGTTGGCACTTGCAATCGAATATGCACGCATCAAAGGCTTACCATTCACTTCAAGACCGATCATTACAAATTGACCGTTTTTAAAACGCAGTGCAGTGTCACGAGTCGTTTTAAAAGAGAATAAAGTGTCATTCCAGTGGTGGACGTGAGTAATCTTTTCGACGTTAAAAGCAGCCATTAAAGGTCTCAATAAATTATCAAATTAGAACAGGTTGCTATTCTAATCTAAATTCATACTCGATAAACTGAATATATTTAATTGAGCTTATCAAAAAAAGTGATTATGACTGATCTGACCTTGCCCATTATCGGGATTATGAAATCTCCTTATAAAGAAAAGTTTGGCATCCCGCGGCAGCCGAATCTGGTTCAGGTCGAATCCTATATTGACATGCTGGAACCTTATAACGATTTGCTGGCCTTTGAGGGCATTGAAGCATTTAGTCATTTGTGGTTGCTATGGCAATTTCATGACAATAAAAACCAGCAGCAGACAAAATTCCGTGCTCAGGTACGGCCGCCGCGTTTGGGTGGTAACCAGAAAATTGGGGTATTTGCGACACGCAGTATGTACCGGCCGTCACCGGTGGGCTTGTCGGTGGTGCAATTAAAACAGGTGAAAAAAGTTGGCAAGGCAGTACGGGTTTATGTGACCGGGAGTGATTTACTCGATGGCGCACCGATTTTAGATATCAAGCCTTATATCCAGTATTCCGATGCGGTGATAGAGGCGCAAAGTGGCTATGCACAGGATGAGCCTGAACGTAAACAGGTAGTGTGGACAGAGCAGGCCACTGTACAAAAACAGCAATTGTTGCAGCAGCATAAAATTAGCACGCAGATGCTGAGTGAGCTGGAACAGGTGTTGTCTTTAGATCCGCGTCCGGCTTATCAGGAGGATGAAACCCGGCTCTATAAAATGCACTTTGCCAATATTGATGTCGGATTTCTAGTACAGCCAGATCAGGTGCTGATTCAGATGTTAGCGCTTAAGCCGGCTTAAACATAAAATAAGCCATCGCAATCAGCACCGCCATATGCAGAATTTGGGCCGGTGCAAAATACAGGGCAAAGCGTGGGCCGCCAATTAAAAAGGCATTCACGCATTTGGCCAGTGCATGCGCACCCAGACCCAAAATCAGCGCATAAAACAGGGTTAAATTGCTGGGCGAGCCTTGGGTAATTACCGCGGCAGCGGCGGCGTGAATTTCAAATAAAGACGCCAGAAAGGTCCCGGCAATTAAACCGGTGCTGCCCAGTGCCTGATCCAGTCCATAGACCATAGCCTGAATCAGGGTGAGCGTGACCACAATAATCGCGGCCTCTTTGAGGCTAAACATGCGGCTATCGGCTTCTTTGGCTTTTTGCTGTGAGCCGGTATTTTTTCTGAGCAGCCAGTAACCCACCGCCACCAGAATCACAATTGCCACTGCACTCGGTACCACAAATACCTTAAACCAGGACAGATTAATCCCCACAATAATAATCAGAATCTGCAACAGCGTCGCCACGCAGGACATGAGCGCGGCACCGGCATTAATCCGGGCATCACCACGCCCAGAACGCACTTCCATGCCTAAACTGGCAATGGTGGCGGTACTGGACACAAAGCCGGACGCAATTGAGGACAGCATCAGTGCATTATTGGTGGACAGCAGGCGCTTGGCGATATGCGCCAAAGCCTGTACCGATAAAATCAGAATCAGCAGTTTTAAAATCACATAAGGATTGAGCACATTGCCCCATAAGGGCGTATCTGGGGTCAAAGGCAGGGCAATCAGGACCAGTGCCAGCAGGAACAGACCATCACGCAGCTCTGCTTCGGTAATCCATTTGCTGACAATACCGTGCATCAGGTGTTTGGTCATGAGCAGACCGGTTAAAATAACCGCCAGACCGGCCGCCAATGGAATATTCCACAAACAGAGCGCGCCAATAAAATAGGTCATAATAAAAGCCAGTTCGGTGGTCGCACCCGGGTCTTCAACCTGATTTTTAAGCGAAAACAGCCCAACTCCGCCAATAATCACGGCCCCGACAATGCCAAAAACTGGCCCCAACAAAAAGCAGATCGCACCGAGCAAGGCACACACGGCAAAGGTGCGCACCCCGGCAAAATGATGGTTGGCTTCATTGTGCTTACTGCGTTCACGTTCCAGACCAATTAACAGGCCACAGCCGAGTGCGGCTGCAAGCATGGTCATCAGCTCCTGAAAAGAGGTACTCAAGATTGAAGGGGCAGTTAAAAATTCCATCTTTATATCCCGCGGCAGTGGGGCGACGTCTCCATCATATAATTGATTCTGTGAAGATTGCTATGCGGACCTGTATGTTTAATTTGCAGGAGCTGCGCTTGAGGCGTATCTGCATCAGATTTTCCAGTGGCAAAGGCAGGCGGGAAAAATAAACTCTGCTATAGTGTGCTGATGTTGGGGGAACAAAAACAATGAATTTTAATTTTGAAATTGATACCACCTGGTGTTTAGAGCAATTATTAAAAGATGGCCGGATCAGCGAACGCGATAAAATGCTGGTGCAGACCACGCATCGCCAGCGCGAGCAGCTGAAATGGCATCCATTGCAATGGATTGCGCATTTTAACCTGACCGATCAGCAACATCCCCAAACCACATTGACACTGAACCGTTTATGTCAGTGGCTGGCAGAAAAGACCGAGCTGCCTTTTTATGTGATTGATCCGTTAAAGGCCGATGTGGCCGCTTTAACCGCGGTGATGTCTCAGGAATTTGCCCTGCGCAATAAAATTCTGGCGGTAGAGATTCAGCCCGATGCGGTGTTCATTGCCACCGATCAGCCGTTTATGACCGACTGGGTCGCCAATTTAGAACACAGTTTATTACCGCGTAAAATCCAGCGCGTGCTGCTGAGTCCAGAGCAGTTACAGCGCTATCTGGTGGAATATTATCAGGTCAGTCGTGCGGTCAGCGGTTCACAAAAAGCCGCGGCACATGACCGTGAAAATAAAGGCGTCGAAGCCTTATTACAGCTGGGCGATACCCAAAACCCCGATGCCAATGACCAGCATATTGTTAAACTGGTGGACTGGGTGCTGCAGTTTGCTTTTGAACAGGGCGCCAGTGATATTCATTTGGAGCCACGTAAAGACAAGGGTAAAATCCGTTTCCGGATTGATGGCGTACTACATACCATTTATAATATGCCGGCCAATACCTTAACTGCGGTCATTTCACGGATTAAAATTCTCGGCCGCATGAATGTGGCAGAAAAACGCAAACCCCAAGATGGCCGTTTAAAAACCCGTACTCCCAAAGGTCAGGAAACCGAATTGCGTCTTTCGACTTTACCGACGGCTTTTGGTGAAAAACTGGTGATGCGTATTTTTGACCCGGAAGTGCTGGTACGCAGCTTCCAGCAGCTCGGTTTTGAAGAACGTCTGTTACAGGGCTGGCAAAGTCTGACCGGTCATAGTCATGGCATTATTCTGGTCACCGGGCCGACCGGTTCGGGTAAAACCACCACGCTGTATTCATCACTGAAACAGCTGGCCACCGATGAAGTCAATGTCTGTACCATTGAAGACCCGATTGAAATGATTGAACCGAGCTTTAACCAGATGCAGGTCAATCAGGGCATTGAGCTGGGCTTTGCCGATGGCGTGCGCGCGCTGATGCGTCAGGACCCGGATATTATTATGGTCGGGGAGATTCGTGATCAGGATACGGCCAATATGGCCATTCAAGCGGCATTAACCGGTCACCTGGTGTTATCGACCTTGCATACCAATGATGCGCCGTCCAGTCTGACCCGTTTGCATGATTTAGGTGTGCAGCCTTTTTTAACTGCAGCCACCATTCTGGGGGTATTGGCGCAGCGTCTGGTGCGCAAGCTGTGTCCGCATTGCAAACAGGAAGGCATGATTAATACCAATGAATGGGAACATCTGACGTTTGACTATGTCATGGAGATGCCGGAAAAAGTTTATAAGCCGGTGGGCTGTGAAGCCTGCCGTCAGACCGGTTATAAAGGCCGGATCGGGATTTATGAGTTTATGCCGCTGAGTCTGGACACCAAACAGCTGATTGGTGCCAATGCCGATCTGACCCAGTTACGCCAGCAGGCCAAGAAAGAAGGCATCGAGCCGCTGCGGATTGCCGGGGCGCGTAAAGTCATGGCCGGTATTACCACCTTGGAAGAAGTACTGCGGGTGGTACCGTTAAACTAAAACCAAAAAAAGTGAAAAATTTTTGAATATGAGGAAATCTTAAGATTCAGCTCATCTTGCTTTGTTTTAATGACTACATCGAAACGAACAACACTGAATGAGGAAAGACCGATGAACTTATTTTCAAAAGCACTTTTAACCGCAGGTCTAGTGGGCGCAACTACATTTGCTGTTGCAGATACCGCAGTGAACCAGTCTGCACTGGCGCAAGCAACCACGGTGAAACAGGCATTAACCATGAAAGATGACAGCAATGTCCAGCTCAAAGGTTATATCGTAAAAGCCATTGGTGATGAAAAATACCAGTTCCGCGACAGCACTGGCACCATCACAGTAGATATTGATGATGACCTATGGAATGGTAAAGCGATTTCTGCCAAAACTCCAGTGGTGATTACCGGTGAAGTGGACATCGATTATAAACCATCTAAACGTGTCGAAATTGATGTCGAGCAGGTTCGTTTCTAAGCCGACCTTTTAATCAGATTGATTGCAGCTCCACACAAAACCACATGCTCCATGCATGTGGTTTTTTTGAATCTTGTGAAAAATCAGGCATGATGTAAAAAAGGCTAGAGTGGAACCAATGCGTATTTTACTGGCAGAAGATGACGCCTCTCAGGCAGAAAGTATTAAAACCTGGCTGGAAATGGACGGTTATAACGTCGACTGGGTCGAGCGTGGCAATCATGCCATTTTGGCCATTGAACAGCATCACTATGATTGCGTGCTGCTGGATCGTGGCCTGCCGGGCAATACTGGCGATGAAATCCTGACCGCCTTGCGCCGCAAACAGCTGGATACCCCGGTGATTTTTATTACCGCCAAAGACAGTATTCAGGACCGGGTCGATGGACTGGATTTAGGCGCCAATGATTATCTGGTCAAGCCTTTTAGTCTGGAAGAACTGTCAGCACGGGTGCGCAGCCAGTTACGCACCCGGCAGACTCAGCCCGATCATCAGATCCGTTTTGCCAATCTGCTGTTAGATACTCAAGCCAAAACCTTAACCCAGGATGGCCACGCGGTGAATTTAACCGCTAAGGAATTTCAGATTCTGTATAAATTAATGCAAAAGCCCGAGCATGTGGTAACCCGGGAGCAGCTGGAAGAATCGCTGTATGCCTGGGGTGATGAAATTGAAAGCAATGCCATTGAAGTGTTTATTTATCAGCTGCGTAAAAAAATTGGCAGCCATTTAATTAAAACCATTCGCGGTTTGGGCTATCGCATGCAGCAGGAACAGGCGTAAATGAAGCAAACGGGTGCGGTTTCTTTACAGAAAACCCTGGTCAAAACCTCGGTACTGAGTTCGATGATTGCCGGCCTGCTGGCACTGGTGCTGCTGTTTGCCGTGTCAATTTATCAGACCATGCAGCTGCAAGATGAAATCATGGATGAAGCGGCCGATATGCTGTTATTGCAGGATATTAGCAGTGGCGCTGGCGAGCAGGTTGATGAACTCACTGAACAGTTCAAGATGCATTATCAGCTGCGACTGGGTCAGCAGACCTTGACCGAAACGGAAGATTTTCCCTTAGCACCAGCTACAATCACACAGCAGGAAGAGGGGTTTTCCTTTGTCTGGGCGGATCAGCGTTTATGGCGCGTTTATGTGGCCAGTGATGATGACTTAAGCGTATTGATGACCCAGAAAATGAATGTCCGTTTTCAGGAAATCTGGGCCACCGGTCTGGGCTATGCCGCGATTTTAATTTTACTGTGGCTGATTCAATGGGGCATTGTGCATTTTGCCATTCATAAACAGTTCCGCTCTTTACAGGCCTTATCTGCGCAAATTGCGCAAAAGCATGTGCAGGATCTGAGTCCGGTACAAAGCACCCAGCCAGAATTGCTGGAATTACAGCCGATGGTGCAGCAGTTAAACCGTTTGCTTAGCCGGCTGGAACATTCTTTAGAAGCTGAGCAGCGTTTTACTTCTGACGCCTCGCATGAACTGCGTTCACCGCTTTCTGCCATTCAAATGCGTTTGCAGGTGTTAAAACGCAAATATCAGGATCAACCGCAATTAGCGGAAGATCTGGCCCAGATTCAACGCGATGTCAACCGCGGCACTCAGGTACTGGAGAATCTGCTATTACTGGCGCGTTTAGACCCGGCACATCTACAAGACTTGCCTATAACCGAGGTTGATTTACAAAAGCTGGTGCTGGATGTGCTGGAGGCCTTGGCACCGTTTAGTCTGGAAAAACAGATTAAACCACGTTTGCAGTTACAGCCGGCGATCATTCAGGCCAGTCCGGAATTGCTATATACCTGTATCCGTAACCTGATCGATAATGCCATCCGCTATGCCACGCAACAGGGTGAGATGGTGGTCAGTATCACTTGTAAAGCTGAACAGGTGCAGCTGTGTATTGAAAATAATGGCCAAGAGGTTAGTGATGAGGTGTTACAGCGTTTGGGTGAGCGTTTTTATCGGGCGTTGGGCACACAAACCCAGGGCAGTGGTCTTGGCATTTCGATCTGTAAAAAGATTATCAGCCTGCATCAGGGCCAATTGCAGTTTAGCCGTTCAGCTTTAGGCGGTTTACTGGTGGAACTGAGTTTGCCCGGTGTGAAGCAAAAATAACAAAATCGAAAATAACAATATTGAGTTCAATCTTGAGATACGCATGGGCAGTTAAAAAGCAGTATGCGCTGATTCATACTGCTGCTTCCCACGATTATTATTATTCAGATATTGTTCTTATTTGGTGAGAATGAGGCGATTATTACGGGTAAGGCGTAGGCGGTATTCTTCTCCGGCATGCATGATGCGAATTTCACGACCGAGAGCAAACAGGTTATTAGAATGTAACATTGGTAAGGCATGCTGTTGATCTGCATTACGGCTAAACAGGCTAAATGGTGCGTTCATTCCTTCGACTCCGTGGTGTATGTTGAACGATATAAATGATAATCATTATCAAATATATCTGTCAACGCTTGATTTGGGGAATTTATAAAAAGTATAAATTTGCTTACACTTGCTCATATTTTTAAAACAGGACGTTTCATGTCAAAGCCACATCTACATATCGCGATTGGGATTTTATTGCATCAGACCCAGGTTTTGGTCGGCTGGCGCGAGGCCAAACAGCATCAGGGCAATAAGCACGAATTTCCCGGCGGCAAGGTAGAGCAGCATGAAACCCCGGTGCAGGCCTGTCGCCGTGAAGTGCGCGAAGAGGTGGGCATTGACCTGACCCAGTGGCATGAGTTTGATTTTATCCGGCATGAATATGAAGATGTGATTGTCAATTTGCATGTGTTCCATGCCTTTGTGCCGGCGGCGCTGCTCTCAGACATCCAGCAACCGTGGACCTGGTATAAACGGCAGGATTTAGCCCGTTTAAATTTCCCGCAAGCCAACCAGCGTATGCTGCAACGCCTTTACTGGCCTGAATGTATCAAAATTAGTGAAGACTTAAACTGTCTGGATACCCCGGATACCCAGCAACTGCTGTACTGGCGAGTCGCGCCGGCACCGGAACGCAGTATTGAACTGGCCGAGCAGAATATTGGCTGTTTAAAATCATTAATTGTTAATCTTGAGCTGTGGAAGCAGCTGAATAGCGTGCAGCAGGTCTCAGTTGCTGCCATCCATTTAAAGCAGCAGCAATGTATGCAATTGCACAAGGGCAGCCTGCAGGCTGGTCAGCGTTATATTGCTGCCTGTCATGATCTGGAATCGTTACAACATGCGCAGAATATTGGCTGTGATGCCGCAATTTTAAGTCCAGTGCTGCCAACAGCCAGTCATCCGGATACTCCGGCATTAGGCTGGGCCCAGTTTCAGGACTGGGCCAAACAGGTCGATATTCCGGTGTTTGCCTTAGGCGGGATGCATCGGCAGGACTTGGCACAGGCCCAGCAACACCATGCCTATGGCATCGCCGGGATTCGCTTTATGGATGCGTTGGATAGCGCTTCAGCCTAAAGCTGTTTCAGCGCTTGCTGTGCCTGTTGCACGGTACGGCTATTGTTTTGTAGCTGACCAGATTTTTGAATAATCAGCCACAGTTGGCGTTTCATCGCCGGCGTTTGTGCATAGCTCAGACCACGACGGGCCAGGGCTTCTGCATTTTTCGGCTGTTTTTTCTGGTTCGCCACCAGCCCTAAATACATATAGGTTTCAGCCGATTGCGGTGCCAGACGCTGTGCCTGTAAGGCGGCAGCTTCAGCACGCGCCCATTGTCCCTGACGATAAGCTGTCTGGGTCTGTTGCATCAGTTTCTTAAATGCCGGTAAAGAGCGGCCATCTTCAAAACGTTGCTGTACTTTTTGTTCAGGAACCACGACCTGTAATTTCTTGCGCTGAATTTCTTCCTGTTCATAAGGATGAATCACCACGCCGGTGGGGGTGCGAATGGTTTTTCGTTCAGTCGTTTTTTCTTGGTTCGGTTGCGGTGCCGGCTTGGATTCCGGCAGGCTCTGACAGCCCACCAGTCCAGCCAGTCCCATCCCCAAGATTAGATATTTCAAGGTCATTTAAGGGTCCACTTATTGCGTATAACTGCCACTTGAAATGATGCGTGCATCATTTTCGGAAAGTTGTCTTTCCATCTCGGCTTCACTTTTCTGGATATAATTCTCGATACTGTCACTGCTTTCAGGTACAGCTTGGTAATATTCGGTATCCGGATTGTAAACCGGCTCAACCTGATAATGCGGTAAACCACAGGCGGTGGCCTGACGCGGCACATGATTGCGATAAATTGGAATATACATCGCACCAGCACAGCCTTGAGCCGACAAGTGGCCAGAGTCACGGTCAATCCAGTGCCACTGCACGCTATCCGGCTGGCGCAGATTTACCGGCTTCTGGCGCAGTTGACGCATCACGTTGCTCCACACCGGCAGGGCACCCGATGAACCTGTCAAACCGGTGACTTTGTTATCATCCAGGCCTAACCAGACCACACTTAAATAGTTACCGGAATAACCGGCAAACCAGGAGTCGCGGGTATCGTTGGTGGTGCCTGATTTACCGGCCAGTTTTAAATCGCTGGACAGGCTGTTATAGGCTGCACGTCCGGTTCCTGCACTCATCACCTGTTGCAGGCCATAATTCAGCATATAGGCCGCAGACGGTTCAATGGTCTGCTGTACCGACAGGCCATAACGCTCGAGCAGACGGCCGTTAGAATCGACCACCGCGCGAATGGCTTTGGTTGGATACTGGAACCCACCGGTGGCAAAGTTGCCATAAATATTCATGACCTGCATAGGTGATAAATCGACCGCGCCCAGATAAATAGACGGATACTGTGGAATATTTTCGCTGCTGACGCCAAATTTAATCAGATGGTTACGGAAGGTTGATAGACCAAATTCCTGACCTAAACGTACCGCCGACAGGTTATAGGAGTTGGCCAGCGCTTGCGCCATCGGGACTACGCCATGTTCGCTGCCGCTGTAATTACGCGGTGTCCAGGACTTGCCGGCAGAGGGAATACTGATTTCGGTATCCTGTACCGGGCTGGCCCAGTTGTAGCGACCCGATTCCAGCGCACTTAAATAGATGACTGGCTTCAATAGCGAGCCGACCTGACGTTTGGCATCCAGCGCACGGTTAAAGCCGGTAAAGTCTTGGGTAGAGCCGACTGCAGCCACCAGTTCACCATTTTCAGGATGGGACACCAGCACCGCACCTTGCAAATCTTTTAAACGGCGCGGATTGGCATTGGCCAGACGGTTTACTGATTCTTTAAATGCACTTTGTACCTTGGTCTGTGCAATTGGGTCTAAAGTGGTAAAAATCCGTAGTCCCTGATTGGTCAGATCACCTTCTTGATATTCAGCACGTAACTGACGGCGCACAATGTCCAGAAAATCTGGGAAGCGGGCAGGGCCCATGGTCGGTTTGGCAATCACATTTAACGGACGCGCGGTTTCGGTTTCATACTGTTCCTGCGTCAGATAACCCATCACCAGCATATTGTTCAGTACAATATTACGGCGTTTTTCGGCCGCTTCCGGATTACGCCATGGATTATATAAAGACGGTCCCTGTACCAGACCAACCAAAAAAGCCTGCTGGGCAATATTCAGTTCACGCAGCGGCAGACCAAAATAGAACTGTGAGGCCAGACCATAACCATTAATAGAATAGTTACCGTTTTGACCCAGGTTCACTTCATTTAAATAGGCTTCCAGAATTTCATCTTTGTCATAATGCAGCTCAATCAGCATCGCCATCAGTGCTTCATTGGCTTTACGCTTTAATGTACGTTCTGGGGTCAGATAAAAGTTTTTCACCAGTTGCTGGGTCAGGGTCGAGCCGCCCTGACGTTTCCCGCCGGTGATATTGCTGACAATGGCACGCGCAGTCCCGCGAATCGACACGCCATGATGCAGGTAGAAATTGCGGTCTTCGGTGGCAATTAAGGCTTCAATTAACGGTTTTGGCACCCGGTTCAGTTTAATCAGCACCCGGTCTTCATTGTGCTGCGGATAAATCCCGCCAATCAGCATGGGTTCTAAACGGGCAATACCGGTGGTCGATGGTTTAGTCGCACTGACTTCAGCAATCTGGTTATTGGCAAAGCTGACTTTGAGTACCTGTTCCGGTTCAACACTTTCACCAAAATCGAAGCCGCGGGTATGTACAAACAAGGTATCACCCGCATCGACATAGCTGCCGGTTTTGTTATAGCTTTCTGCGCTTTTATAGCCTAAAAGTTTTAATTCCTGCACGAAATCGGCTTTATTGAGCGGTGCATTGGTATAGATTTCCAGCGGACGAGCAAAGACCTTGGCTGGAATGTCCCAGCGCTGTCCTTCAAATTTATCTCTAACAATATTATCTAATCGAATCAGGTAGATACTTAATGCCAGAAATGCCCCAATCACCAGTATACAAAATAGAAGTGCAATAATACCTATGCCACGTTCAGACTTCATAAATCGCAATAAAACCCTAAGAAATTAGGCTAATCATGCGAAGCTTTTACATAATTTGCAATATTTAATCTGTGAATGAAGCGGCCAATCGAGGAGAAAAAACGGTTGGATTCAGATTTCTAAAGTTTTTTTAAAACATTCGGGTTAGTGCTATTATAGTCAACGGATCGTAGCGGAGCGATGTCGTAGGTGCAAATTTCACACAAGAACTTTCGTAATATCGGATTGATTGGACGTCCTGGCAAAACTTCGGTCGTAGAAACGCTCAGTTTAATTCATGATCATCTGCTGAATTTAGGCCTGCATCCGGTATTTGATGCAGAAACAGCAGAACTGGTCCCTTATCCGAACACCCAAACCGTCAGCCGCGCCTTGCTGGGCGAAGTGGTTGATCTGGTGATTGTGGTCGGCGGTGATGGCTCGTTGCTGCATGCAGCGCGCGCGCTGGTCAAATACAATACGCCGGTCATCGGGGTAAACCGTGGTCGTTTAGGCTTCCTGACCGATATTAAACCCACGGAAGTCATCTTCAAGCTGGATCAGGTATTAAAAGGCGAGTTTCAGCTGGACCGCCGTTTCCTGCTGGAAATGGAAGTGCGCTCCAAAGGTGAAGTCATTTATGAAGCAGTGGCTTTAAATGATGTGGTGCTGCATTCCGGTAAATCGGTACACATGATTGATTTTGACCTGAATATTGATGGTCAGTATGTTTATCGTCAGCACAGTGACGGTTTAATTGTATCCACGCCTACTGGTTCTACCGCCTATGCCTTGTCTGGTGGTGGCCCGATTGTGCATCCGAGTATGGATGCGATTGTGCTGGTACCGATGCATCCGCATACCTTGTCTTCACGCCCGATTGTGGTGGGTGGACAAAGCGAAATTAAAATCCAGATTCGTGAAAACCGTGTCTTGCCAATGGTCAGTGCCGATGGTCAGCACAGTGTTTCACTCAGTGTCGGGGACAGTTTGCATATCCGCAAGCATCCCTATAAGTTAAACCTACTTCATCCACCGGGTTATGACTTCTATATGGCATGTCGTACCAAGCTCGGCTGGAACCAAGATTTTGATTCTTTGCAACAGCAGGATTTATGATGAATATTGAACAGATGCTGGCCGTACTCAATCCTGAAATTGTTGGTCGACTAAAAACCGCGGTAGAGATTGGTAAATGGCCGAATGGCGTGGCGTTGACCAAAGAGCAGCGCGAAATTTGTATGCAGGCTGTATATGCCTGGGAAATCCAGCATTTACCGGAAACCGAACGCAGTGGTTATATTGACCGCGGCACCAAGGAAGAAGGTGAACAATGTGATGATGATCATCACAAAAATGAAGATTTCCAGCCAATCAAGTTTATTTAAACTTTAAGAGCAGATTCATACAAAAAAGGTAAGCCGCGGCTTACCTTTTTTATTGGCTATTTTCGTGGCTTAAGCATTTAAACGCGCAGCCCAGAACTGCTGTGCTTTGTCCATGGCTGCTGCAAAACTGTCACAGACGCCCATGGTATACAGCGCAATGCTCATGGTTTCCACCACCGCCACTTCACCATATTCATGCGATTGCTGGCCTTCCCAGACGGCTTTAAATACCGCCAGGTCCAGCTCTTCTTCAATCGGGCTGCGGTTGTCGGTCAGCTTTGGCAATTCATGTTCATACAGCTCGCCGTTACGAATGCCACAAATTAAGGTTTTGGCATCCGGATTCCGTTCAAATTCGCCACCTTCACCTTTAATCACCACACTGTTCAGATAGCCCAGTTTAAACGCCGACTGTTGATGGGAACTGCGATAGGCCGGATGGAAAATGGCCTGTACCGTGGCTTTGGCATTAAAGGGGTTAATCATCCGGGCAAGAGTATGAATAGGTGAACGCAGGCCCATTACATTCCGTAGCGCAATCAAATCGGCCAGCACCGGAGAAATCACCTCTAAAGGCAGATAGGCAAAGTGACGCTGCTGTAATTGCTGTTCGACTTCCGTATCTGACTGGCAGATTGGATAGCCTAAGTATTCCAGCACCTGTTCGGTATAGACCCGGTTAATGGTATGCCCAGCAGCGCCGTGCATGACAATTTTAAAACCCTGTTTGGCCAGAGTCAGCGCGGCCAGTAAAAACCACGGATAATGTTTGCGTTTCCCGGCATAGGAGGACCAGTCCAGATCAACATCTAAAGCTTTAAACTGCAACTGGTCACGGGTGGCCTGAACAAAGCCGGCCAGTTCATCGACCGATTCTTCCTTGACCCGCAGCAGCATCAGAAAAGCGCCGAGCTGAACATCCAGTACCTCCTGTTTCAGGATCATGGAAAAGGCCTGATAGGCTTCTTCATAGGTGAGGGAACGTGCACCATTTTTGCCTTTTCCCACAATACGCACGTACTGGGCAAAAGGATGTTCAACGTCTTTATAAATGTTTCTTTTCGTGCTCATGTAACTGCCTGAATCTCAAATAAATGGCGCCGGTCGCTTCCCACAATATACACATTTTCGTGACTTTTTAAAAACCGTATGCTTTGCTCGGATTTAGACTAATGTCTAAGCTGCTTCTGCTTTAAAGTTCGCCAGTTCTCGCTGTTTTTAGCAGCACTACATTTGAATTTTAGGTAAAATTCGCAGCGTTTTATATTGTTTTTTATTTTTACTCATCTCCTGTTCTAAAAGCCGCTTTTGCGTTTGAGCCTGTTTATTCTGGCGGCTCAAAGTAAGCCCGACTTTTGCTGATGAAAATAAAGCGTTGAATGTTTTGAGCTATCGCTCAAGGCAGTGTATGCCTGTTGTTTTAAAAACAGGCAGAACAGGTCGTGGGTAAAAAATCAAGGGTATTTGTCCTCGGGACAAGAACAAAAGTAGATCTGTTATGGCCAAACAACCTATTTATAAATCCCTGTACTTTCAGGTGATTATTGCAATTATTGCAGGTATTCTCGTCGGTCATTATTCTCCTAGTGGCACACAAATTATTAATGGCGTGGAACAGTATGTTCCAGGTCTGGGCGAGCAGCTGAAACCCTTAGGTGATGGCTTCATCCGTTTAATCAAAATGATTATTGCGCCGGTGATTTTCTGTACCGTGGTGAGTGGTATTGCTGGTATGGAAAGCATGAAATCGGTCGGTAAAACCGGTGGCGTGGCATTACTGTATTTTGAAATTGTCTCTACCATCGCCCTGATTATTGGTCTGGTGGTGATTAACGTCTGGAAACCAGGCGTTGGCATGAACGTTGATCCAGCTTCTTTGGATACCACCGGTATTTCAAAATATGTAGAAACTGGTGAAGCGCAATCTACAGTCGAATTCCTATTAAATATCATTCCAAATACCGTGGTCGGTGCCTTTGCCCAGGGTGAAATCCTGCAGGTGCTGATGTTTGCCATCCTGTTTGGTTTTGCCTTACACCGTTTAGGGCCAGCAGGTAAGCCGGTCTTGAAACTGATTGACCAGATTTCGCATGTGTTCTTTAACATTGTGAACATGATCATGAAAGTTGCGCCAATTGGTGCTTTCGGTGCGATGGCCTTTACTATTGGTAAATACGGGATTGGCAGTCTGGCGCAACTGGCGCAGTTAATTATCTGCTTCTACCTGACCTGTGTGCTGTTTATTTTTATCATACTCGGCAGTATTGCGCGCATGACCGGTTTCAGTATCGTAAAAATGATCCGCATGATTCGCGAAGAATTACTGATTGTATTGGGGACCTCATCTTCAGAATCAGTACTACCGCGTATGTTGAAGAAACTGGAAATTGCCGGCTGTGAAAAATCGGTGGTGGGTCTGGTCATTCCAACGGGTTATTCCTTTAACCTGGATGGTACCTCGATTTATTTAACCATGGCCGCAATCTTTATTGCTCAGGCCACCAATACACCTTTAGAACTGCATCATCAGATTACTTTATTGCTGGTGCTGTTGATTTCTTCTAAAGGCGCAGCAGGGGTGACCGGTTCAGGCTTTATTGTGATGGCGGCAACACTGGCGGCTGTGGGTCAGATTCCGGTGGCCGGTCTGGCGCTAATTCTGGGTATTGACCGCTTTATGTCTGAAGCACGTGCCTTGACCAATCTGGTGGGTAACTCATTGGCAACCATTGTTGTAGCGAAATGGGTCGGTCAGCTGGATCAGGAAAAGCTGCAATATGCATTAAATAATCCGGAAGAAATTGACCGCAAGATGGCAGAACAAAACCAGCAATCTGCTTCGGCTTAACAGCAGGGCGGTGACTAAAGGAAGCTTCGGCTTCCTTTTTTATTACTTGGCAGTCAATAAAAAAGCCGGGAAAAGCCATGACAGTACGCTTAAAAATGCATAGCATGGGGCTGAATGTAAAACAAGAATGTATACCCTACAAGGATCGACTATGCTGGCTTATGATGCAGATTTAGAATTATTCCGTGACAACTTCCGCCGCTTTATGAGTGAACAGATTGCCCCGCATTATGAACAGTGGGAACGGGAAGGGATTATGCCGCGCTCGGTCTGGAACCAGCTGGGTGAAAACGGCTTTTTATGTGTAGATGTACCGGAACAGTATGGCGGTTATGGTGTACCGACCCATTATTCGCTGATGCTGGTGGAAGAATCGGCACGTGCCGGTTATAGCGCACTGTCTACCGGTATTTCATGTCATTCAGAAATTGCTGCACCGTATATTTTAAATATTGGTTCAGAAGAACAGAAACAGTACTGGCTACCCAAAATGGTTAGTGGTGAAGTGGTCGGTGCGATTGGTATGACCGAGCCGGGTGCCGGTTCTGACCTGCAAGCTATGCGCAGTCATGCCATTTTGCAGGATGATCATTATATTTTAAACGGTTCTAAAACCTTTATTTCCAATGGCCAACATGCCGATCTGGTGGTGCTGGCGGTAAAGACCGATCCGCAGGCACGTGCCAAAGGCGTGTCTTTATTATTAGTCGATACCCATCTGGATGGTTTTAAGAAAGGCACCAACCTCGACAAGATTGGCCTGCATGCTCAGGACACCTCGGAATTGTTCTTTGATAATGTAAAGGTACCCAAAGAACAGTTACTAGGCCAGCCGGGACAGGGCTTTGCTTATTTAATGCAGGAATTGCCACGTGAACGGACTGCGATTGCCGCCACCGCCTTGGGCGCTATCCGCGGTTCGATTGACATCACCACGCAATACGTCCAGGAACGTCAGGCTTTTGGTCAGAAAATTGGCCAGTTCCAGAACAGCCGTTTTGTTTTGGCACAGGCTAAAATTGATGAGCTGGCCACGGCTGCGTTTTATAACCAGAATGTTGAGCTGTATATGCAGGGCAAACTGGATGTTGAAACAGCAGCAGCATTAAAAAGCTTCTCGACCGATATGCAGATGAAAGTGGCCGATCAGCTGCTGCAGCTGTTTGGTGGTTATGGTTATATGACTGAATATCCAATTTCTCGTTTCTTTGTCGATGCCCGTATCCAGCGGATTTATGGCGGCACCAATGAAATTATGAAAGAGATTGTGGCGCGCGGTTTATTGGGCCGTTAAGTCCTATACATCAGACCAAATGAAAACACCCGCCCAGCATCGACTGGGCGGGTGTTTTTTAGTGAGTGTGTTTCTGAGACTAATTTTAATGCAGGCTGAGCACATGCAGACTTTCCCGAATAAAAATCGGCAAGTCTTCTGGTGAGCGTGAGGAAATATACAGGTTATTGTCATTTACCACCGCTTCATCAAAATACACGGCGCCGGCATCCATCAGTTCCAGCATCACCGGGGCAATGCTGGTCATACGCCGGCCTTTGACCACACTGGCATGAATCAGCAGTTGCGGACCATGACAGGTGCTCATAATCGGTTTCTGGGCATTGGCAAAATTTTGGACAAAATCGACAAAACGCAAATCATCACGCAGTTGCGCCGGAGATTGGCCGCCGGGAATCAGCAGCGCATCAAAATCATGAATGGTCACATCATCTATACTTTGGTCGATGGTCACCGAGCTGCGCCGTTGATAACCATAGACAATATTGCCGGCCTTGTTTTCAACATTTACCACGCTATGCCGCGCTGCACGGAAGGCGTGGATCAATTCTGGATAGTCTGCATCTTCATAATCATGGGTAATCAGCACCGCGATTCTTTTTGACATTATTATTCTCCGAATTGCTTTAAATAAAAGAGTAAAGGGGAAAAAGCAAAATTTCATTGCTGCTTTGTAACCAGTTTTCTTATTTCTTTTTCAAGTTAAAATTTCTGGAATTTTATTCAATATTTATGGGCGTAATTTTCTATGTAAGTAATTATGACGCCTGTTCAGTTTACGCAATAAACTTGCAAAATCCTATCACTATTCATCGAATTCAGATGCAAAAGCTATCGGCTGATTGGAAAAAGGCCCTGTTTCATCTGCTTAAATTCGCTACACTCTGGATGGAAAAACAGGCAAAGCGTCGTGACTTGTTCAGAATTATTCATGAGCCATAGCTGCTCAATTGATAAACAATCTCATAAGTTGCAGAGAGTTTAACCAACTGTTTGTTTTTAAGACTGAATCAATCAAAGTTGTATTGCGCAACATTTGAAAGCTAACTATTGTTATACTGTTTGCATACCGTTTATGAAGGGCGACATAACAATGATCAACGACGATCAAAACACAACGACTTCTCTTGACCTGAACAATATTCGTGAGGAAATTGACTCTGTAGACATGCAGATTCAACAATTGATTAACCGTCGCGCACGATTGGCAGAAGCGGTGGCCAAAGCCAAATTTGCCGCTGAAGAGAATCCGCTGTTTTACCGTCCGGAACGTGAAGCACAAGTTTTACGTAATGTTATGGATCGTAATGAAGGCCCATTGTCGGATCAGACCATGGCGCGTTTATTCCGTGAAATCATGTCGGCCTGTCTGGCACTGGAAGCACCACAAAGTATTGCCTTCCTGGGGCCTGTTGGGACTTATACCCATTCTGCGGTACTCAAGCATTTCGGTCATGATGCCCTGGTGCGCCCTTTACAAACCATTGATGAAGTCTTCCGTGAAGTGGAAGCGGGCAGTGCGCATTATGGTCTGGTACCGGTAGAAAACTCCTCTGAAGGGGTGGTGAACCATACCTTAGACTGCTTTAAAACTTCGAATTTGAATGTGATTGGCGAAGTTGAATTGCCGATTCACCATCAGTTCCTGATTTCTGCAAATACCCGTAAAGATAGCATTAAACAGATTTATGCCCACCAGCAAACGCTGGCACAGTGCCGTAAATGGCTAGATGCGCATTATCCTGGGGTGGAGCGTGTGGCTTTAAGTTCCAATGGTGAAGCAGCGCGCCGTATTCGCAATGAATGGCATTCTGCGGCCATTGCATCTGAAATTGCGGCAACCATTTATGATCTTGAAATCATGCACAGCAATATCGAAGACAACCCGGAAAATACCACCCGCTTCCTGGTGATTGGTCGTGAGAAAGTGCCACAAAGCGGCAATGACAAAACTTCATTGCTGGTGTCTGCACATGACCGCGCCGGTGCCTTGCTAGAAATTTTGGCGCCATTTGCCAAACACAACATTAGTCTAACCAGTATTGAAACCCGTCCGGCTTTACCTGAAAAATGGGCCTATGTGTTCTTTATTGATCTGGAAGGTCATATTGAGCAAGACAATGTTAAAGCTGCGATTGAAGAAATCCGTCCATTGGTGAAAGAAGTCCGCGTACTCGGCTCTTATCCGGCGGCAGTTTTATAAAATTCTCTGGTGGCCATGTGCGCTGCATGCGGCTGCTTTTCACCTGTAAATCTGGAAGTAAAAAATGTCGTTTGTCCCAGCCAATGAAGGCATCTCGAAGTTAAAGCCATATCAACCAGGTAAGCCGATCAGTGAACTTGAGCGCGAATTGGGTATTACCGATATTGTGAAATTGGCATCCAATGAAAACCCGTTGGGCTGTTCAGACAAAGTCAAAGAGGCCGTGGCTGCCGAGCTGGCAGAAATTGGCCGTTATCCAGATGGTGGTGGTTTTATTTTAAAAGACCAGATTGAAGCGCAGTTTGGTTTTGGTCATGAACGAATTACTTTGGGTAATGGTTCAAATGACCTGCTGGAAATGTTTGCCCGTGCTTTTGTGTCCGAGCAGGATTCAATCGTATATAGCCAGCACGCCTTTGCGGTTTATGCACTGGTGACGCAGGCCATTAATGCACAGGCCATTGAAGTACCAGCCAAAGGTTTTTCACACGATTTAGATGCGATGGCTGCGGCCATTCAGGCCAACACCAAGCTGGTGTTCATTGCCAATCCGAATAACCCAACCGGCACCTGGTTTGAAGAAGCTGAATTTGAAGCCTTCATGCAGAAAGTACCTGCCAATGTAATTGTGGTGCTGGATGAAGCCTATGTGGAATACTTCCCGGAAAACTTCAACAGCCTGAAGTATCTGGATCAGTATCCAAATCTGATTGTTAGCCGTACTTTATCGAAGTGCTATGGTCTGGCAGCGCTGCGTGTTGGTTTTGCCTTGGCCTCTGTACAGGTAACTGACTATTTAAACCGTATCCGTCAGCCATTTAACGTGAACCATTTAGCCATGGTGGCAGCTGTAGCAGCGCTGAAAGATGAAGGCTTTATCGAAAAATCACGTGAAGTGAACAAGGCTGGTATGGCGCAGCTGGAAGCGGGCTTTAAGGCACTGGGCCTGAACTATGTGCCTTCACGTGCCAACTTTATTCTGGTTGATGTACAGGCTGATCCGGCCCAAACCTTCAATGCTTTGCTCAAAGAAGGCGTGATTGTACGTCCGGTTGGTATTCCAAACCATCTTCGTGTATCGATTGGAACAGAAGCAGAAAATGCCAAATTCCTGACTGCACTGGCGAAGGTGTTAGGTCTGGACGCAAAGGCATAAGCCATGACGCAACCCCTGTTTGAAAAAGTCGCTTTTATTGGACTTGGGCTGATTGGCTCAAGTCTGGCGCGTGTGATTCAGGCTGAACAGCTGGCTCATGAGGTAGTGGCATCGACCCGTTCGCAAAAAACGCTAGAAGATGCCAAAGCCTTGGGTTTAATTGCTGCCGGTTATAGCGATCCGGTCGAGGCGGTGAAAGATGCTGATCTGGTGGTACTGGCCTTGCCGGTACGTGCCACCGAATACGTATTGCAGCAGATTAAACCGTATTTAAAACCTGATACAATCCTGACCGATGTCGGCAGTACCAAAGGCAATGTGGTCGATGCAGCCAAAGCGGTTTTTGGTGAACAACTGCCTGCCGGTTTTGTGCCGGGGCATCCGATTGCTGGAGCCGAGCATACCGGGGTCCATGCCGGTAAGGTCGATTTATTCGCCAATCATAAAGTGATTTTGACTCCATTACCGACCAGTGCGGATTGGGCGGTCAATAAACTGATTCAACTGTGGGAAGCAGCCAAAGCGGAAGTGATCTGTATGGATGTGGACAAGCACGATGAAGTGCTGGCACATACCAGTCATCTTCCGCATTTAATGGCATTTAACCTGGTGGAGCAACTGGCCAACAGGGAAGACAATTTAGATATTTTTCGCTATGCTGCAGGCGGCTTTCGTGATTTCTCGCGAATTGCAGCCAGTGATCCACAAATGTGGCACGACATCTTCTTTGCCAATAAAAAGGCAATTTTGAATGCAGTCGATGGCTTTGAACAACAGCTGGCAATCTTGCGCCAGCTGATCGAACAGGAAAACTCGCAGGCTTTAATGGGCCTGCTGGGACATGCTCAAGCAGCGCGTCAGCATTTTAATCATATGCTGGCCAAAAAACCGTTGATGGAGAACAATAAAGTGACACAACAATTTACGATTTTACCGGGCTCTAAAAATTTCCAGGGTAAATTTACTGTGCCAGGTGATAAATCTGTGTCACATCGTTCAATCATGTTTGGTGCAATTGCAGAAGGCACCACCCATGTCACCGGCTTTTTGGAAGGTGAAGATGCACTGGCGACCTTGCAGGCTTTTCGCGATATGGGTGTCAGCATCGAAGGCCCAAAAAATGGTGAAGTGACCATTCACGGTGTGGGGATGCAGGGCCTCAAAGCTCCAGTCGGCGCGCTGTATATGGGGAACTCTGGCACCTCCATGCGTTTGCTGTCAGGCATGTTGTCGGCGCAGGCCTTTGATTCGGTGATGACCGGTGATGCATCCTTGTCCAAGCGTCCAATGGAGCGTATTGCCAAGCCATTACGTGAAATGGGTGCACAAATCCAGACCACAGGTGAGCGTGGTACGCCACCGGTGTCAATTACGGGCAGCCAGCAGTTAAAAGGCATTCAGTACGATTTACCAATGGCCTCTGCACAGGTGAAATCAGGAATTTTACTGGCCGGTTTGTGGGCCGAAGGTGAAACTGCAGTAACTGAACCGGAACCAACCCGCGACCATACCGAGCGTATGCTGCGTGCTTTTGGTTATGAAGTGAAAACCGAAGGTAACCGTATTTCCCTGCAAGGCGGCGGTAAACTGGTGGGAACCAATATTCAGGTGCCTTCAGATATTTCATCTGCAGCGTTCTTTATGGTGGGCGCGGCCATTACTGAAAATGCCGATGTCACTTTAGAAGCTGTGGGCATTAACCCGACCCGTACTGGCGTGATTGAAATCCTCAAACAAATGGGTGCAGATATTACTGTATCCAACGAGCGTATTGCCGGTGGTGAACCGATTGCCGACATTCGTATTCAGGGCAGCCGTACCTTAAAAGGCATTCATATTCCGGAAGATCAGGTGCCACTGGCGATTGATGAATTCCCGGCGCTGTTTATTGCAGCAGCCTGTGCGGAAGGTCAGACTGTATTGACTGGTGCAGCTGAACTTCGCGTCAAAGAATCTGACCGGATTCAGGTGATGGCAGATGGCTTGAAAACCATGGGCATTGACTGTACCCCAACTGAAGATGGCATCATCATTGAAGGCAAGGGCAAAGCAGGTGACTGGTCGCCTGTGTTCACCGGCGGTGAAATTGAGTCACATCATGACCACCGTATTGCCATGAGCTTCTCGATTGCCGGTTTACGTAACTCGGAAGTAATTAAAATTGTGGGTACAGAAACGGTCGCGACCAGCTTCCCGACCTTTACCCAATTGACCGCTCAGGCCGGTCTGCAGATTGAAGTGACCGAATAAAGAGAAAAATAACCCAAAACAGCCAAGCTTTTGCTTGGCTGTTTGCTTTATATTGCTTATGCTAAAAATACAACAAGAACAGCAGTAGGGTCGTTTATGAAAACACTCCAGTTTACCGCACAATGTGATAACAAGGCCGAATTACAGGACTGTAAGATTGCCCAGAACTATGTGGCAGATTTGCTGGCCCGACAGTTAAACCAGCACGGCTTTGAAACCCTGCCGCAAAGTGGCGCACAAATTGCGGTTAGTGTGGAAGATCATCCTTTGCCCTTAAGCGTGAGCTGTGAAAGCCGCGATGCCGAAGGACGACTGGTGTGTGAAATCCTGTCTTATCCGGAAGAAGAGCAGGACTGGTTTGACCGGATTGAATCGCAAAGCTTGCTAAATCAGCTGGCCCAGGCGGTCGAGCAGACCTTAAAACAGGATGAAAACTTTACGGCCTTTGAATGGAAAAATTAAAACAATCCCAGATTGGAATTGCGAAGCCATTTCGTCTGTATCCATTTTAAAATTAACAGTACCGTCACTGATCTCCTCCCATAAAAAAACCCATCAGCAGATGGGTTTTTGTCTTTAGCCTAAGGCCAGGAAGCGGGTAATTGCAATCCGCAGCTGTTTTAAATAGCCGGTAAAGAAATGGTTAGCGCCCGGTAAAATGGTAACCAGATGACGCTGTGGTTTGGCCCAAGTAATCATGTCCGAGAGCAGGGTCACATCATCGGCTTCGCCATGAATAAACAGGATGTCACCTTTAATTTCAGGAGTTACATAGTGACGTACACCAGCTACTGTCGCAGTCGGCAAGCCGCATAAAATGGTCTGTTTTGGCTGTAATTCAACCGGTAGCGCTGCATAACTCTTTGCCATCACATGCGCACCAAAGCTGAAACCGCCGGCATAGAACGGCAGGCCAATGTGCTGGCTGCGCGCATATTTGATGACTTCTAGAATATCGTCCGTTTCGCCAAAGCCTTCATCATGCACACCTTCACTCTGGCCTGAACCGCGGAAGCTTGGGCGATATACCACGCAGCCGCGCTCTAGGTACATTTGTGCTAATAATGCAGGAACTTTGTGTTGCGGGGTGCCGCCTTGCAATGGATGGGGGTGGCTGACAACCGCGAATCCTTTCACTTCACCCTGTGGATAATCTACGAAAACTTCAATTCGACCCACAGGACCTGGAATGAAAATTTGCTCGGACATAAGATAATCGAATAATGGCAGGAGAATCGATTATTTTACCGATTATGTTTAGGAAAAACACAGATTGGCATTAAAATAAGCTGACTGTTATAGTTTGATTAATTATTTTTTAACCACTTTTTGATCAGGATGTGTATGCTCGCCTTAATTTCTCCTGCTAAGACTTTAGATTATGAATCTGCATTACCCACTGACAGCCACACCTTACCAAGACTATTAGCGCATTCACAAGAACTTATCGACGTTAGTCGTACGCTATCTGCTTCAGAAATCGCCAATTTAATGAGTGTGAGCGAAAAAATCGCCAATTTAAACGTAGAACGCTTCCGCGACTGGCAGGCCGATTTTGATTTTTCCAATGCGCGTCAGGCGCTGTTTGCCTTTAAAGGCGATGTCTATACCGGTCTGGATGCCTATAGCCTGAAGGATCAGGACATTGATTACGCACAGCAACATTTGCGTATGTTGTCAGGCCTGTATGGCTTATTGCGCCCGCTGGATTTAATGATGCCGTATCGTCTGGAAATGGGCACCAAGCTGAAAAATCCGCGTGGCAGCAATTTGTATGAATTCTGGGGCACCATCATTACTGATCTGATCAATGAAGATCTGGCTGCGGCCAAGTCTGAATTGCTGGTGAATATCGCTTCGGATGAATATTATAAATCGGTGAAAGAAAGTAAGATTCAGGCAGAAATCATCAAGCCGGTATTTTTAGACCAGAAAAATGGCAAATATAAAGTCATCAGCTTCTATGCCAAAAAAGCCCGTGGCCTGATGGCGCGCTATATCATCGAAAATAAAATTGAACGTGCTGAAGATTTAAAAGGCTTTAATAGCGATGGCTATTATTTCGATGCTGACAGCTCCCTAAAAGGTGAGCTGGTGTTTAAGCGAGATGAGCAAGCCGCATAAACAGGGGAGTGCGTGCCATGCAATCAGAACTTGCTGATTTTCAGTTGTATTGGCAACGCTGCGCTCAGCAGTTTTCGCTGAATCGCTGCCAGACGCAGCAGCTGTATGCGCGGCTGCTGGCGGCCTATAGTGAGCCGCAGCGGCACTATCATGGCGTGCAGCATATTCTGGAATGTCTACAGCATTTCGATCAGATTCGCACACAGTTGCAGCAAGCATCGCTGGTCGAGCTGGCGTTATGGTTTCATGATGCGGTCTATCATCCTAAAGCGCAGGACAATGAAGCACAAAGTGCGACATTGTGCCAGCAGTTATGTGCAGATTTTTTAACGGCAGCACAACTGGAAACCGTGAGCCGCTGGATTCTCGCGACCCGGCAGCATCAGCCCAGTGATGAGCCAGATTTAAATGCCTTGCTGGATATTGATCTGGCGATTCTGGCTGCGCCGCCAGCACGTTTTGCTGAATATCAGCAACAGATTCATCAGGAATATGCCTGGGTCGAGCAGAATCTTTATCAGCACAAGCGCCGTGCGGTATTGATGCAGTTTTATCAGATGCAACCGCTATATCAGACCCGGTATTTCCAGCAGCATTATGAAGCACAGGCCAAACACAATCTGGCCCAAGCCTTGTCTGCAGCGGGCGAATCAGCATCGTGATGGTTCATTCGTCCGCTAAACTTCAGGCATAAAAAAAGGCAAAGTCAGACTTTGCCTTTTCCATCTTGTCACAAGATTAGTGGTGATGACCGCCAACACCATGTACGTGACCGTGGTCTAACTCTTCTTGAGTCGCTTCACGGATTTCTACGATTTCAACTTCAAACGTCAGGTCTTGACCAGCAAGCGGGAAGTTTGCATCAACGATTACGTTTTCGCCTTCAACTGCTTTAACCGTTACGATCTGTACGCCGTCATCAGTTTGTGCTTGGAACTGCATGCCAGGCTGAATGCTGTCTACGCCTTGGAACATTTGCGCTGGAACTTCTTGAACCAGGTCAGGGTTGTATTCGCCATAACCTTCAGCAGCAGGTACGTTTACAGTGAATTTTTCACCCACAGTTTTACCTTCTAGGGCTTTTTCAAGACCAGGGATGATGTTACCCGCACCATGCAAATAGGCAAGTGGTTCACCTTGAGATTGGTCGAGAGTTTCACCCTCTGCGTTAGTCAATGTGTAGTGGAAAGAAACCACGAGGTCATTTGCAATAGCAGTCATGTTATAGATCCATTTAGTTTTCTAAGGGTACATCATAAAGTGAAAAGGCAAATTTGTTGAATACTTTTACTCAAAAAACTCACATTTGGCTTTTTTATGACATTTTCCCAGATATTGGGGCAGTCGATAAAATTTCAATGCAATTTTATTTTAGGGCCAATTTTTCTGCCGAGCATATCTTTGGCGGTCAGCACCCCGGCATGGGTATAGCCATGAATGGTGGCCTGATGCAGCCGGTATAAAGACACATACATCGACTTGGCGACTATGCCCTGTACATTGACCCGACCGAGTAATTCACCCACGGCCGTATGCTGGCTTAAAGAAATCAGCGAGCCTTTGTCGGAGAATTTAAACATCGGCAGTGGTTTCCCATTCACGTGCTGGCTCAGGGCACGAACCAGAAAGCTGGCCTGCTGACTGGCCACCTGCGCACGCGGACCCAGCACCGGTTCATCGGCTTTGGGCTGGCAATGGGCACAATCGCCAAAGGCAAAAATGTTGGGGTCGGTATAAGTCTGTAAGGTGGCATAGACTTTTAAACGGTGCAGATGATCTTTTTCAAAATCATCCCACTGTTTAAAAATTTCCGGGGCCTGAATTCCGGCAGCCCAGACTTTAATTTCTGCTTCTAGCGGATTACCTGCAGCAAAATAAACCTGTTCTTCATCGACTTTGGCCACCCGATGCTGGGTCAGCACTTCAATACCAAAGCGCTCCAGCTGGACTTGGGTATGCCGGGAAATTTGCTGCGACAGCGCTGGTAAAATCCGGTCGGCAGCTTCAATGAGCGTAATCCGAACCTGCTGCGGGTCAATCCGGTTTAAACCATATTGGGCAAAAGTCTGTTTGGCCTGATACAGCTCTGCCGCCAGTTCAACACCGGTAGCACCGGCGCCAATAATGGCAATATTCAGGGCACGGCTTTGCGGTTGATTTTGGGCTTCTAAATACAGGTGTAGCAAGTCCTGATGAAACACCGTGGCCTGAGGCAGGCTGTCCAGAAAATGACAATGCTGTTTCACCCCTTCGGTATTAAAGTCATTGGAAGTGGAGCCTAGCGCCAGTACCAGCGTATCATAGTCCACGTCAATCTGCTTTGGTGGCTGCTCTTTTTTGGAAAATTGCGGTGCCTGCAGCTGAATCTTTTTCTGGGTCCGGTCAATGCCAACCAGGGTGCCTAATATAAACTGATAATGATGCTGGGCAGCATGGACAAAATAGTTGGTTTCTTCCTGATGCGGATTGAGCGTGCCGGCTGCAATTTCATGTAGCAGCGGTTTCCAGATGTGGGTCAGTTTCTGATCGACCAGAATAATCTGCGCTTTGCCCGATTTACCCAAACGATGACCGAGTTGGGTAGCAAGCTCCAGACCGCCGGCGCCGCCACCGACAATCACAATACGATGTAATGCTGACATGATGAACCTATATTGTTATTTTTAATGCAAGAACAGGCTCAATTTATGCCATCTCCCGGTCAGGAAAATGGCTCAGATTGTTCGACAACTTACATCATGTAGCATTTCCACTGTGCTTGTTCACATGATTAAACCAGCGGATAAGTTTTGGCTGCGGTTTCATCCTTAGAGGAGAAGCTAAACAGGCTTTTTAGCCAGATCAGCAATTTTTCAAACAGGCTGGCTTCGGCAATATGTACTTCTTCTTCCAGATGAATGGTATTGATCAGGCGGTTATTCTGATAAACATGCACAGTGGCCAGCTGCATCACCTGTGCCAGCGGGGCCGTCAGTAACTTTTCTTTCAGCTCGACATTCAAATGGGTTTCGGTCTGGGTTAAGGGTTCAATCAGTCGGGTCTGACCGAAGGTATCGTTAACAAACAGGCGCTGCTGGGTCACATCAAACTGTTTTAAATTAATCGCGCTATTTTCGCCATATAAAGACGTGGTGACAATTTTCGGTTGCTGCACTTCAACCTTGAACATTTTCAGGGTCGACTTTACCACTGGCAACTCAGCAATCAGCTGCTTGTTTTTTAAAGCCACTTCGTTGCGGGTGTAGGCATAACTGATGTTCATCAGTTGCTGGGCAATTTCAGCGCGTTTAAATGCACTTTTGGCACCCAAAACCACCACAATTAAACGCCGGTTCGGATCATCAAAATTCTGGGTGAGACGGTTGGCCGTCAGCGCCAGGTTATAACCGGCGGCACGGGTATAACCGGTTTTCAAGCCATCCACCGTCGGGTCCTGTTTGAGCAGAATGTTAGTGGCACGGTGATAACGCTGGTTATAGGTAAAACTGGTCTGTTTGGAATAAGCGAGATAATCCGGAGTGTCATTGACGACCGCCTGTGCCAGACGGGCCAGATCGGCCGCGGTAGAATAATGTTCCGGCATGGTAATCCCGGCCGGATTCTGGAAATGGGTATGCTGCATTCCCAAGGCCTGTGCTTCCTGATTCATACGTGCCACGAACTGCGGTACGCTGCCAGAAATCCGTTCGGCCAGAGTTAGGGCGGCATCATTGGCAGACATCACAATTAAACCAGCTAGTAGCTGATCGACAGAAATCTGCTCACCTTCTTTCAGGTACATCTGGGATTCATCCCACATCACCTGTTTCACCACCGACGTTGCGGTCAGCACATCTGCCACGTTCAGCTTGCCGGCCTGAATGTCCTTGAGCACAATATAGGCCACCATCATCTTGGTCAGCGAGGCCGGGGCGCGCTGAATCTGGCTATTGTGTTCTGCAATGACCTGACCCGATTGTGGATCAAGCACGGTCCAGGCTTCTGCTTCAACCGTTTCAGGATTAAAAGATAATAAGGTGGCATGCGCAAGCGAGCTGCATAGCCAGCACAGCAGCGCAATCAGGTAGATGACACGTTTCAAGGGGATTCCTTTTTTAACCAGTCCGTTGGTCATAAACATAAAAATTTTAGGCATGCTATGCTTTTTTTTGCCGCCTGACTAGCGATAATTTTCGACAATGAAGACGACTGCGCATTGCATGACAAAAAAATGTTAAGCTAATTGATAAGTTATCTCTTTGATCTTTTATATCGCCCATTATGTTGCATTATCAAATCGAATTTGACGATTATCGTCAGCATCTTATTCATGTCACTTTGCGCTTTCTGGCCAATCCGACACAGGTTCTAGCTTTACCAACCTGGATTCCGGGCAGCTATCTGATTCGTGAATTTTCCAAACATATTGAAGCGGTCAAGGCTTATGATGAAGCCGGGCGTATTTTAAAAATCCAGAAATTTGAAAAGAACAAATGGCGTTTGTTTAATACCGATCATGAACTGATTACGGTGGAATATGATGTTTATGCCTACGACCTGTCGGTGCGTGGTGCCTATGTTGATCAGACCCGGTTATATGTCAATCCGGCCTGTGCCTGTTTAGGGCTGGAAGGTCAGGAAGATAAAGCGATTGAAGTCGAAGTGTTTCTGCCCAATGAGCTGAAACATTTCCAGCTGGCGACCGGACTGGCGGCCAAAAGTCTGGTGAAAGGGCGTTATACCTTAAAAGCCAAAAACTATGCCGAACTGATTGATGCGCCGTTTGAGCTGGCCGAGCAGACCCGTTTTAGTTTTGATGCAGCAGGCATTCCACATGAATTTGTGGTATCGGGCAAACATGCCATGAATGCTGCGCGAATGCAGCAGGACCTGGAAAAAATCTGTGCCACTGAAATTGCCATGTTCGGTTCTGCACCGTTTCAGGATTATACCTTTATGACCATGGCGACCGGGAACAGCTATGGTGGTCTGGAGCATCCGAACAGTACCAGCCTGATTACCCCGCGTGATGACTTGCCTAAAGCCAATGAGCCGGAAGAGCCATCGAAAGAATATCAGCGTTTTCTGGGGCTGTGCAGCCACGAATATTTCCACTCCTGGCTGGTGAAATTTATCCGTCCGGACAGCTTTGTCAATTATGATCTGAACCGGGAAGGTTACACCTCCTTGTTATGGATTTTTGAAGGTTTTACCTCGTATTATGATGATCTGATTTTATTACGCAGCGGCGTGGTTAATCAGGAATCTTATATTGCTTTATTAAAAGCGCAGATTGACCGTTATTTGCAAAATCCGGGTCGGGCAATTCAAACCGTGGCTGAATCGAGTTTTGATGCCTGGGTTAAATTCTACCGTCAGGATGAAAACTCCAACCATGCCGGCACCAGCTATTACAACAAGGGCTGTTTGGTGGCCTTGTGTCTGGACCTCGGTTTACGTCTGCGTGGCTCCAGTCTGGATGCCTTAATGCGCAAGCTGTATGAAAATGCGCAGCAGGGCATTCAGGTGCATGAGCGCACGATTTATGAATTGTGTCAGGAATTAACCGGTGATAGCTGGGCTGAGCAGATTAACCATCTGATTAACACCACCGAAGAATTACCGCTGGATCAGCTGTTCCCGGAATTTGGTCTGAGCTACAGCTTAAAAAATGACAAGCGTTTGCCATTGGGGCTAAAACTGGCCGATAAACCGGAAGGCGTACTGGTACAGGCCGCACGCCGTGATGGTCAGGCAGCGCAAGCCGGTCTGTCGGCGCATGATGTAATCATTGCCATTGATGGCCTCAAAGCCAGCAGCAAACTGATCGAACAGTATGCCAAACAGAGCGGCAGCTTTACAGTACATGCTTTCCGCCGTGATGAACTGATGCAGTTTGAAGTGAATGCAGCAGGTTCTGAACTGACTGAAGTTGAATTAAAAGTTGAAGATCAGGCCAAACTGGATCGCTGGTTAAAAGTGTAAAATCACAGTCTGAAATCTATACTATAAAAAACCGATGCTCAGGCATCGGTTTTTTTATGCAGATCTATCGTCATAAACCCTATCGTAATCACACCTTATTTGATGATCAGGCGGGAAGTACCGCGAAACTCCGCCACAATCTGCTGCTTCTGGTTCGTGACCCGAATATCATAAATGCCGCTGCGGCCACTGCTGGCTTTATGTTCTGCCACCGCAGTCAGGGTATCGCCGAGCAGGCCCGGTTTTAAATAATGAATGCCGCAGTGCTGACCCACCGCCGGATGTTCGCCGGTGTTGCAGGCAATGGCAAAAGCCGCATCCGCCAGCGCAAAAATCACCGCACCGTTACAGGTTTGATGGCCTTGTAAATGCTGCTCGGTAATTTTTAATTCAATCTGTGCGCTGTGTTCACCAAACGACACCAAATGGGCGCCCAGATGCTGCATTAATCGGTCCTGATGAAACATGGGATTAACTTGCTGATCCATAGCAGACTCCTTTTTTAAGATACGTTTTATTTTAAATTTAAAATTATGTGAATCATAAATAGCATTGTGATGCTGAAAATACAAGCAAAAAAATAAGGCCCCGTTGGAGCCTTATTTTCATCGTCTATTCAACGCATCTTTGCAACAGCTTTTTTAGCTATACAGATGCCAGCCCCATTAACGGGCACGACGACCACGTGATTTGGTGTTGGGACGGGTGGTGCCATTGGTCTTGCGACGTGGCTTTTCACCTTCTTCCATTTGCCAGATGCGTGGTGTGCCGGATTTTTTCTTGGCGGTACCATCTTTGTTGACTTTTTTCTGCATCGGTTTGCCACCAGTGCCGCCCGGTTTCTTCACATAAGAACGTGAGCGATACGGCTGTTCGGCTGGTACATCTTTAAAGTCGCTATAGAGCAGTGGTTCAATTTCACGGGTTTCACCCGGTTGCAGGCCCAGCTGAACCAGATCAATCGAACCGATTTTGGTGCGAATTAAACGCAAAGTTGGGAAGCCGACCGCAGCGGTCATGCGGCGCACCTGGCGGTTACGGCCTTCACAAATTGAAATTTCAGCCCAGGAGGTCGGCACCGAAGCACGGTAACGTACCGGCGGATGACGTTCCCATAACCACTCCGGTTCAGCCACTTTAATCGCTTTGGCCGGCAAGGTCATGCCATCATTCAGTTCTACACCTTTACGCAGCTGTTCCAGCGCTTCTTCGGTAATGTCACCATCGACCTGGACCAGATAGGTTTTAAACTTTTTATTGGCCGGGTTGGTAATAAACTGGTTTAAACCGCCATGATCGGTCAGGAACATTAAACCTTCTGAATCCATGTCCAGACGACCGGCAATCCGCAAATCCGGATCGTCAATGAAGTCGGCCATGGTTGGGTGCTTTTCATCGGGACGAAACTGCGACAGCACATCATAAGGCTTGTTAAGAATAACTATTTTCACTGTAACCTGCTAAAAAATATAACAAAATCTGGGTGTGGTTCTTATGCTACCTGTAATAAAACCCGGCATGGGAGAGAAAGGGTGACAATGAGCAAAAAGAAGGTCCACAATATCCGGCTACTATAGCAGATTCTGTCTGATCTGCCTGAACTTTATGGCAAAGCTGAGCAGATGATTTTGATTGGAAATGTAAAACTTGCTGAGAGATGCCACAGGATATATGCCGATTTATTAAGCACAGAAATAAGGCCATTTCCCTTATAAATCCCGGGCTGGTTAAATTTTGATTAAACTGAAAAGATCATCGAGTTAAAAATACAATTAAGCAGACAGCCAAAAAAGACCGGTGCCGGGCAAGAATAGTATGGATTTGCCCGCCCACCAATCACAGGGAGTAGCAAGGATTATGGGTTATCAGAAAATCGTCGTGCCTGCAGATGGCAGCAAAATTACGGTAAATGCAGATTTATCCCTGAATGTGCCGAACAATCCGATTATCCCTTTTATTGAAGGTGACGGGATTGGGGTGGATATTACCCCGACTATGAAAGCCGTGGTGGATGCGGCAGTACAAAAAGCCTATGGTGGCAAACGTGCGATTGAATGGATGGAAGTGTATTGCGGCGAAAAGGCCAACAAGATTTATGGCACCTATATGCCGGAAGAAACCTTTGAGGTCTTGCGTGAATTTGTGGTGTCGATTAAAGGGCCGCTAACCACACCAGTTGGTGGTGGGATCCGCTCATTGAATGTGGCCTTACGTCAGGAACTGGACCTGTATGTCTGTGTGCGTCCGGTACGCTGGTTTGAAGGCGTGCCTTCACCGGTGCAACATCCGGAACTGACCGATATGGTGATTTTCCGGGAAAACTCGGAAGATATTTATGCCGGGATTGAATGGAAAGCCGATTCACCGGAAGCGAAAAAAGTTATTAAATTCCTGAAAGAGGAAATGGGTGTCACCAAAATCCGCTTTGAAGAAAACTGTGGTATTGGGATTAAACCGGTCTCCAAAGAAGGCACTCAGCGTCTGGTGCGTAAAGCCATCCAGTTCGCGATTGATAATGACAAGCCGAGTGTGACCTTGGTACATAAAGGCAACATCATGAAATATACCGAAGGCGCCTTTAAGGAATGGGGGTATGAAGTGGCGCTGGAGCGTTTTGGCGGCGAATTGCTCGATGGCGGGCCGTGGGTGAAGCTGAAAAATCCGAAAACCGGCAAAGAGATTATGATTAAAGATGTAATTGCCGATGCCTTTTTACAGCAGATTTTAATGCGCCCGGCAGATTATTCGGTCATTGCCACCTTAAACCTGAATGGGGATTATATTTCCGATGCACTGGCGGCAGAAGTCGGCGGGATTGGCATTGCACCGGGAGCCAATATTGGCGGGGCAATTCATATGTATGAAGCCACCCATGGCACTGCGCCAAAGTATGCTGGGCAGGACAAGGTCAATCCGGGGTCGATTATTCTGTCTGCGGAAATGATGCTGCGCGATATGGGCTGGACTGAAGCGGCCGATCTGATTATTCGGGGTGTATCCGGTGCGATTGCAGCCAAAACGGTGACATATGATTTTGAACGCCTGATGCCAGATGCCACCTTGCTGCGCTGCTCTGAGTTTGGTCAGGCGATTATTGACAAGATGGACCAATAAAACGCTATCTATTTGATGCAACCGCCCGCGTTTAACGCGGGTTTTTTATGCCTTATCTTCTCATCCATTTGTGTCAATGTAATGACAAGTAACCACAGTGATGCTTTGGGTGACTAAGGTAAAATAGTAAAACTATTTTCACTTGATTTGTAATGGATAATCCTGTGCCCAATTACATTGAGGCAATTTGATACAGCTTATGACTTGGGCAAAAAACAAAACCCGGTAGAGTAATACCTGTACATATTGTGCGACATATCGAACTGATACAGGAGTGATATGAAATGGCTAATCAACAAAACCAGCAGAATCAACAGAATCAGCAAAACCAACGTCAACAAAATCAGCAGCAGAATGACAATCAACGTCAACAGCAGCAACAGCCTCAGCAACAAAATCAAAAACAGAAAAACCAACGTCAGCAATGATGTCGCACCCCCAATTTAAAAACTTTTTCATCGCCTAAAGGCGCAGATAGGTTTTTAAATTGATTTACTGACAAAGGCTCTCATGATGAGAGCCTTTGTCATATCTATATAGCCCATGACGATCTAGATCGGAAAGCAGCAGAGGAATCATCTCCAAACCCAGATCAGCAAAACCTGTACAAAAACCGTGTTTTATCTACCCCTGAGCAGACCTTAAGATCAAGTCATCCCTTGATGATGCAGGTGCCATGAATATCTTGATTTCTAAACGGCTCGCCGGTCTGGCGCTTGGCTTAAGTTTGAGTGTGCTGCTGGTCGGCTGTCAGCCACCGCCTTCGGGTGATGCCGCCGGTATGCGCTATCCGATGCTGTATCTGAAATTGCAACAGCAGGAATTCATGGCGCCTTTACCGGTCCCGGTAGAAGGTGTGCAGGCCAGGCAGATCAGTGATACCTGGGGTGCGGCGCGCAGTGAAGGGCGTCGGCATGAAGGCACTGATATTTTTGCCAAACGCGGCACGCCGGTACGCTCAACCACGGCTGGAATTGTATCGCGGGTGGGCACCAACAACCTTGGGGGTAAAGTGGTCTGGGTGATTGGTCCGGGCTTAAGCCATCATTATTATGCGCATTTAGAGGATTATGCAGCGGAGATTCAGGAAGGCGACTGGATTGAAGCCGGTGAAATCATTGGTTATGTCGGTAATAGCGGCAATGCTCAAAATACACCGCCACATTTGCATTATGGGATTTATCTCAGTGGTCAAGGCGCCGTGAATCCTTATCCCTATTTGGTACAAGAGCTGACCGATGAATAAGCTAAATCAGTTTACCTCGGCTGTGGAAACCGGTGTTTTGGTGGCCGGCAGGCTGCAAATAAAATATAGATTTCCCAGTGCCAGAACCGCACCGGCCAGTAAAAACTGCTGCGGATAAGACCAGCCGGCGACTTGTAAGCCGCTAAAGCTTAAGCCTCCTATCAGCTGCACGCTGGCAAAGCATAAAGTGGCCATGCCCCATAATTTTTTATAGGCTAGGCCATAGAGCTGGAGCAGGGTATAAGAGGTCAGAAACACCACCGCCGGATTCAGCAGGCCGGTAAAAAACGAGGACAGAAAGGTCATCACCTGCCAAGCAGCCACATATTCTGAGGCTGGCCTTACCGAGTTGCGGGAGAAAGGCAATTAATTTTTTATAAGGATTGGCTGAGAGCGGTTTGATCGTTTTTGACCTGTTTTAAATACTGATATTCGTTTTAGTAAAAAGAGGGATAGAAAATTCAGCAGCCTTGGTAGAAATCCAATTAAGGTAAAACTTGCCAGTAAGATTGAACAAATTATTGCTAAGGGGCAGGTTTTTAAACTTGGTGAATCAAGTTATTCCTCTAAAGAAAAAGGGATGACCTACCACTATCTAAAAACTAAGGTTTTTGTAGGCGGCGAGGAAGACGGTGCGTAATGGGTGATTTGAGAGGATTCAAACGAGGCTGTTCATTGTGACATACAAGTCAAAGCAAGTTTTGATGCTATTTTAGACAGTGTGAAAAAATAGGCGATAACTTATAGTTATCGCCTAATGCTACTACTTACAAACCAAGCACCCATGCAGAAGTTAACTCAGTGGCTAGTAGCCAACCCTACGTGCTGCATCACAGTTTAAATATTAATCAATTGAACGAGAATGATCAAGCCATACTTGATGATGCAGGTGCAATGAGCATCTTGATTTCTAAATGGCTTGCCGCTATGTTGCTTGGACTAAGAAAGCTATTTGATGAATAAACGGGATCAGCTTACATCCGCCGTGGAAACCGGGGTTTTGGTGGCCGGCAGTCTGCAAATAAAATACAGATTTCCCAGTGCCAGAACCGCACCGGCCAGTAAAAACTGCTGCGGATAGGACCAGCCGGCGACTTGTAAGCCGCTAAAGCTTAAGCCTCCTATCAGCTGCACGCTGGCAAAGCATAAAGTAGCCATGCCCCATAATTTTTTATAGGCCAGACCATACAGCTGGAGCAGGGTATAAGAGGTCAGAAACACCACCGCCGGATTCAGCAGGCCAGTAAAAAAGGAAGACAGAAAGGTCATCACTGACCAAGGGGCGATTGCCGCTAAAATGGCCGCCACATACAGGCAATACAGGATTTTCAGGGCTTTGAAATTGCCGAGCTGTTTTGCCAGAAAATAGGCACAGGCCGCTCCGCATGCACTGCCCAGGCCATATAAAATCCAGTGGCTATTGATCCAGAACAGGCTGAGTTGTTGCACCTGACTTAAATAGTCAATCCAGAAGAGCGAGTGTGGTACATAGGAAAACGCGCTACAGCTATACACCAAGAGCAGGCTGGCAAAGACCTTTTTATTGATGGGCACAGCAGCAGCGCTTTGAGGCTGGCTTTGGATGTTAACCGGTAGGGCTTTGGGTTTGAGCAGGATTAAACCCAGACTGCACAGCACGGCAAAGGCACATAAAATCAGCCAGGCGCTTGAGGTGGAGATATGATCTAAATAGGGCAAAAATAATGTGGCGAGCAGCACACCAAGTCCGATGCCACTAAAACCAATCACATTAATTTTAAACCGATGCTGCAATTCACAGTGCTGCGCAACCACGCTCGGCGCCAGAATCATCAGCCAGCCACCGCAGATGCCGGACAATATTCGCCAGAACAGATACCAGCTGCCCTCAAAACCGGCGAACGCACAGCAGAATAAACTTAAACTACCGAGAAAGGCCGCGGCCTGAATCCAGCTTAATAGCTGCCGGTTTAAGCGCATGGCCCAGACCGCACCAATTAAATAACCGAGTAAATTGGCGCTGCCTAACAGGCTGGCAAACTCGCTACTCCATTCAAAAGCCAGACGGGTACTGGGTAATAAGGCGGTATAAGAAAAACGAAAAATACCGATACCTAAACAGGTGGCCAGCAGTAAAAACAGGCTGAGGCGGCGTTGCTGTGCATCCATGCAGATTCCTTGCGCTTTTTATTATGCGTAAAATATTGTTGTATGGCGCGCGGGCTATTACAGTTGCGCGCTGATCTGGCCAATTTGTTTGCTAATCTAACAACTGTTTATTCCACTGAAACCGGCTGACCAATGCTATAAAAATGCCCGCCGGCAATATGGTGGATGCTTTTCCATTCATCGGCCACTTCATGATAATACCAGTGCCCGTCACGAAATACCCGCTGATCGGCATAGGCTGTAATGACTTTGCCTATAAACAGGTCATGGGTTTGCTGGTTGTGCGGCTCCGGAATAAGTTCACAGATCAGCCAGGCGGCGCATCCGGCCACTGTCGGCACAGGAGAATGCTCAAACTGGAACAGCTCGACCCCACAGCGGTCCAGCTTGTTCGGCTCCTGAAACAGGCTGATGCTTCCCAGTTGATGCACCATCCTGAGCTGTTTTAAGGTCGGCACCTGCAAGGCAAAATAACCTGACTGTTCAATGATGGCACGGGTTTTGGTGCTTTTATCCAGCACCACTGTAACTTTGGCGGGATTAAACTCAAGCGCACAGGCCCAGGCTGCAGCCATGACATCGGTTTCTTGCTGATCTTGTGCAGACACCAGCACGGTCGGACCATGATTGATCAAACGATAGGCCTTTTCCAAAGGCACGGCTTGCAGATCAGCAGGGAGCGTCATATTTTTTATTCCTCAATCAGAGATCATTCTTGAGATATGCAGGAAAACAACAATTCTGCATTGTACCGGGTGTTAAAACTTATATCATTGATGCATGCTTGGGAAAAAGCACAAAATACAGCGGGAGACAGATTCATGAAAATGTATCAGGTTGATGCATTCACAACAGCATTATTTAAGGGAAATCCGGCCGCAGTAATAGTGGTCGAAGACTGGCTTGATGACGCTTTAATGCAGAATATTGCACTGGAAAATAACCTTTCCGAAACTGCCTTTGTCAAGCCGATGGATGCTGAAAATTTCGAGATTCGCTGGTTTAGCCCCACAGTTGAAGTCGATTTTTGCGGCCATGCCACTTTGGCCAGCAGCTTTGTACTGTTTAAGGATTATACCCGCGCCAAAACCATTCATTTTCATGTTAAAAATTTAGGTCTTTTTATTGTCACGCAAGATGATGATGGCAAAATCCGCATGAATTTTCCAACCCGTGTGCCGGTACTGCAAGATGAATTTCCGGCGCAATTGCTGGATGTGATTGATCAGCCGGTTAAGGAAGTCTATTTAAATGCACAGGCCTATATTCTGGTACTGGAATCTGAGCAGGCAGTGTTAGCCGCCCAGCCCGATCTGGCCAAAATCCGGCAGATTGCAGAGCTGCATCAGGTCAGCACCGCAATTACCGCGACAGACCTAGATGTGGCCTTGACCGCGCCCTCTCAGGACTATGACTATATTGCTCGCTACTTTGCCCCGCATAAAGGGATTGATGAAGATCCGGTGACTGGTTCCATGCATACCGGTCTGGCGCCGTTATGGGCAGAAAAAACCGGCAAAACTGAACTGGTGGCTTATCAGGCTTCGGCGCGAGGTGGAATGCTGTACTGTGCCTTACAAGCAGAGCAGCGTATTGAAATTTCCGGTTATGCCAAATTATATCTGGTGGCCGAGTTATTTTTAGATTAAAACAGAACAGGGAAATCACGCTGGGTATGCCGGTGATTTTCAAACATAAGTCACAACAACAAACAATTTAATGCTGCAGTCATGCAAGCGGCTGCAGCAGGTAAAAGGTATTGAAAAAATTATGTTAATACGGTTTAAACAGCTCAGCCTGTCTTTGCTGATCATGGGTGTGGGGGCTACGACATTTGCCCAGCCGGTGTTGGTAAAATCTGAACAGCAGATTGAAGAATACCGGCTGGATAATGGTTTTCGGGTGATTCTGGCGCCGAATGCCAAAGAAAATAAAGTGGTGATGAGTACCATCTACTTTACCGGTTCCCTGAATGATCCCCAAGGCAAAGGCGGTATGGCGCATTTACTGGAACATCTGGCGTTTAAAGGCACCCAGAATGTCCCGGGAGATGAATTCCAGCGCCGTTTAAACCAGTACACCTTAAGCAATAATGCCAGCACCGATTACTACTCGACCAAATATCTGAACACCATCCGCCCAGATCAGACAGCCATTAATGAGATGATTTATCTTGAAGCCGAGCGTATGGACAAGCTGGTGCTGCAAGAAAAATTTGTGCCGGCAGAAATTGCGATTGTGAAGCGTGAACGCGAAGTGCGTATGGATCAGCCCTATGCGGTGTTAATGGATCAGGTCTGGAAAGCGGCCTATGGCAACCAGTATCTGGGCCGTTTACCGATTGGTGATCTGAATGAGTTGCAGTCGATTCAGATGCCGGAATTGCAGCGTTTTTATCGTAACTGGTATGCACCGAATAATGCCGTGATGGTGCTGACCGGCAAGTTTGATAAAGCGCAGGTACTCAAGCAGATTGATCAGCATTTTAGTCCGCTGGCCAAACGCCAGATTCCGGCACAGGTCAAGGTGCCAGTGCTGGATGCCCGTACCATCAAAAACCGGGATTTTTTAGTGCAAAAAGGCAGCCAGCTGGCCAAGTTCAATATCTATTTAAATGGTCAGAACGGCCAGCATAAAACCGCTCTGGCGTTGGCGCCGTATTTATACACCATGCAGCCGAGCGGGCATTTGTATCAGGGCATGGTTGAAACCGGTATCAGCACCATGGTGCAATCGACCACCTGGCTGGATCAGGATTTTAATCTGGTCTTTATGGGTGCCTTGTATGCACCGACTCATAATGCCAAGCAGGTTGAAACTGCCTTGCAGCAGGGTGTCGAGCAGGGCAAAAATTTTAATCAGACCGAGCTGAACCGGGTCAAAACCCTGATTCGTAATAGCCAGGACAGTCTGTTTAGCAATGCCAGTGCTCTTGCCGGTATGCTAAGTGATTATGTGGTATCGGAGCAGGGCAACTGGGCACAGTATTTTGTCCATCAACAGGAATTACAGGCCTTAACGGTGGATCAGGTCAATACACGTTTACAGCAATTCCTGGTTCCTGAACATCGTATGCGCGGGCATATTCAGCCGACACCAGAAGAGCAGAAAAAGGCCCAGCAACAGCAGGCTGCTGAACCGCTGAAAACCCTCGATCAAATGGATGTACAGGCCGAGCCACTCAAAGACATCAGCAGCTATGAGCAGGAAATTCAGCAGTATCTGCACACATCCAAACAGGCCTTAAGCCAGACTGAAGCCAAAATCCAGCGTGGCACACTGGCCAATGGCATGAAATATGCACTGTTTCCCACCTCGACCCGGGACGATAAAACCTACGCCACCATTATAGTCGATTTTGGCAATGAAAAATCGCTGTTTAATCAGGGCGAGATTATTGACCTGATGGCCTATTTAATGCTGCGTGCCTCAGATCAGTACAGCCTGCAGGATATTGCCGACAAATCCATTGACGCCGGTGGTTCAGCTTCGGCACAGGCCAATAGCAATGGCGTGGCCATTTCGATTGTGGCCAAAAAAGATAAATTTGATGAGTTTTTCAGATTTGTCTTGGAAATCATGAAAAAGCCGCTGTTTGAACAGGCCCAGTTTGATCTGATCAAGGCACAAAGTCTGGCCAGTCTGGACCGGCCGTATACCGAGCCGGAAACCGTGGCTGCCTTAAATATGGCACGTTTGATCGAGCGTTATCAGCCGGGAGATTTGCGTTATCACTTCGAGCCGGAATTTGCCAAGCAGCAGTTGACCCAGGCCAGCAATGAGAAAGTCAAACAGCTGTATCGGCAGTTTTTTGCCATGGATCATGCCCGGATTGCCATTACCGGCGATTATGAGGCCAAGCCGGTTCTCAAGCTGTTGCAACAGCAGTTTGCCACTTGGAACGGAGCACAGCCGTATCAGCGTTTAAGCGTGCCGTATAACAGCTATGCGGCGCAAAAACAGCATGTACTGTCCGAACAGCGTGAGTTTGGCAGTTATCAGGGCGTGATGACCCTGCCCGTGGGAAATGATCATCCCGATGCAGCCGCATTAATGGTCATGAGTCATATTTTAGGGGACTCACAACTGACCTCACGTCTGGCGCAAGAGCTGCGTGAAAAAAATGCGCTGGTCTACAGTTTTGGCAGTTCGCTCAGTTTAAGCAGCTTTGAAAATTCCGGTGCCCTCAGTGTGAGTGCCAACTATACTGCCGGTAAAGCGGCGCAGTTGTCGCAGGCGGTACATAAAGTCTTTCAGGAGTTGCGCAAAAATGGCGTGACTGCACAGGAAGTAGCGGCGGCCAAGGCTGACATTCTGAAACAGCGTGTCACAGCGCTGGAAGATGAGCGCCGTATTCACCGGATGCTGGTGGCACAGCTGGAACTTGACCGTGATTTACCGTATCGGGAAAAACGTGATCAGGCCATTGCCCGACTCAGCAAAGCCGATATTGATGCGGTGATCCAGAAATATCTGCTGCCGCAACATTGGGTCGAAGTCATGGCTGATCAATATGGTCAGCCGGTAAAATAAGTGCTGATTACAGATCATTCATATAAAAAATCTCCCTAAACGGGAGATTTTTATGAAGCCGGTTATGTTGGCACTGATCCCATCTGCCAGCAATCCTTATAGGTGCTATGAGTAAGTATGAGGTGAATTTATCATAGAGAATTAGAGCCGATAGAATTGTTTGGCATTATCATGGAACACCTGCGCTAATGCCTGCGGATGATACGTCGCCACCACATCGCTAAAGGCATCAATAATCGTGACTAAGTCGCTACTGACCCGATCCATCGGGAAATTGGAACCAAACATCACCCGATACATACCAAAACTTTTTAGCGCATGCTGAATCAGCGGGGCAGTTAAATCAATGATTTCCTGTTTTGAGGCCAGCCGTTGCTGCTGATGAAACTGATGACCCAGTACCGGCATGAACAGCCCGGACAATTTGGTATAGACATTCGGGCAGCGCGCCAGTTCTGCCAGGTCTTCCTGCCAGCGAAACAGGATATTGTCGCGCGCAGTTTGGGTAATACCGGTATGCGAGCCGACCGGACCAAACAGACCGGCCGGTGTACCGAGGTGATCCAGCACAATTGAGGTTTCCGGAAACTGTTTTGCCAGGGCAATCACATCTTCCAGCTGGCTGGAATAGACCCAGGCATCAAAACTTAAATTATGCTGTGCCAGTAGTTCAAAGCCTTTCAGAAATTTTTTGTCACGGTATAAATGCGGATCATCGGCCCAGGCATAAATGTCTTTATCTTCATGAACCGCAGCCATTTTACGAATCCCGCGAAAATGTTGCGGCGCCGCTTTCTGATGCATTTTCAGAATCTGCTTGAACTGGCTGTCACGCGGGTCGGCCGTGGCCACCACTGCACCCAGCTGGATACCATTTTTGGTAAAATCCAGCGACTCAATAAAACGGGTTTCTCCAACCACACCTTTGCCTTTGTGGTCATGCCAGCTGGCCTCCACATGCACCACTTTTTCAACCGGATAAAAGCCGACATCGCGGCAATAATGCTCGGGCAAATAGGGGGCAGTGACATGCTGGGTATGTCCCAGGGTGTCAATCAGCGCTTTGGATTTTAGCGTACGGATGGTTTTATCCAGTAAGCGTGGATATTCCCCCAGCAGCTTGACCGCCAAGCGTGCGCTGTGTGGTGTGTTATACGGGTCCCATTGATGAATATGCGCATCAATCAGTGCAAATCCAAGATTTTGCATAGCAGGTTGGTTTGATCCTTGAAGATGTCTATTTTATTCAAAGCCAAGTCTGCAAAAAAGAAAAGGGTATTTATCGAAAAGATGACATTAAAAAAGCCCAACAGGGTGGACTTTTTTTAGCAATTTAATGATCGTGATCATGTTTGTGTTTATTGCTGTGAAATTCTTCATTACGACGGAAACGTAAATAGTTCTCGAACTGTTCACAGTATTCATCATAATTGTCTTCCAGCATCATCTGGAACTGCTGCAAAATGTAGGACATGACCTGATCTTTGGCAGCACGCATTTCCTCACCATCTTTGAAGTTATTGGCTGCGACCCAGGTATTAAAACGCGCCGTGCCGAACAACATGGCAGCACTGACCTGACCGCGTTTTTCCGCCGGTTGTTCCTGTGAGCCTTTTTCGATGCGACAAAATTCGTTGGCCTGTTTGATAAATTCATCAGCACGTTCAAAGAAAGCAGCATTTAACGCTTCTTCTTCGGTAACATCGGTTGCTTCAATCTTTTGAACCATGAATTTTTCCTAAGCTAAAATCATAAACAATAATTATAGGCAAAGCCTTGCAGAAACTAAACCTTTGTCTTACTCTAAAAATAGCCTAAGCAAGAAAAAGGAATCACGATGCAAGATGCAATTGCGGTTCAAAGTCTAAAAAGTGATATTGCGCTGCTGCGACAAAACATCTGGCCGCCGGCACATCTGGCCAATGTAGAAGGGCTGCCAATTTATTATGGCAATCCGGCTGAAGTTGAAGCCTATTTCCAGCAATGGTCCGGATTGATTGAGCGGGCACAAGAGCTGTTTCAGCCCTTTATGGAAGATGAAGTGCTGGATGCCATTCATCTGCCAAGTCACTTAAACCTGCCTTTATTTTTCTTTCATGTTGACCGAATCCGGATTAATAAAACCCGGGCCAAAGAATCAAAAACTTTTCGCGGTCTGGCCAGCCTAATGGAAAAGTGCGGCCAGTTTGATGCTACGCAGATGCTGGCGATGAAACAGTGGCTGGAGAGTGACGACAGCGCCGCACTGGTGGCACACCGTGAGTTTATTGATTTGCGTACCTATGTGTTTCAGCATGGGCAAAGTGAATACACCCGCACCCGTTTTTATGTCAACGGTATTGTGCTGAGTGTCGAACCGCATTTTCAGCTGGTGGATGCCCGGGAAAAACCGCGCAAGCAGCGGATCGATAGTTATCATGATCCGCTGGCCGATAACGGTACCTGGAAGGTATTTGGCAAGTACCGCTAAATGATTATCTCCGTGCTGGGCTTTAGTCCGACCAGAAGGTTTTGCTGCGGGTAAATTCCAGCAAATGCTGCTGGGCTTCGGCCAGAACATGCTTTTGCTCGGCAGCAATCCAGCCCAGAACAAACCAGGCCTGTGGGTTTTGCTGAACCTCATGTTGAAACAGGGCTTCGGCCACCACCAGATCATTAAACTGCCCCAAAGATTCCTGTGCCGGTTTCAGTGCTTTCAGATACTGTTTGACGGCATCCGCTTCAAATAAAGAGGCAATAAACTCGACTGAATAACGCAGGCGTTTGACCCGTTTGCGGGTGCGGTGCTTCTGTTCACTGTCAAGATGTTCAAACTGCACGGCATCCTGACAAATTTGCCGGTGCATTTTTGCAAGCTGTTTCCGTACCTGTTTTTTCAGCGATTGATCATCTTCATGTGCTGTGCACTGGCTAAACTGTAGCAGCTCCAGCAAGAGGCGCACTGTTTCTGGCGCGCGAAATAGTGCATCAATTTCATCGCTGCTTTCGCTACTTGCTGGCAGTTCCGCGAGGGGAGAGCCGGCCTTGGCCAGACGTGGCATCAGGCTTTCACTCAGCGCATCGCGGTCGCGGGTGGAACCAAGTTGCCGGAACAGTTCTGCCAATTGCGCTTGCCATTCGGGTTGTACCTGTTCGGACCAGTGTCCAAAAATTTTCAGCGCACTGCGTAAACGGCGAATGGCCACACGAGCCTGATGCACATGACCACTCTGATAATGATTGTCGGCAATCGCGGTGGCATTCGGCAATAAATGAGTCAGACAGTTGCTGACAATTTTGGCCAGCGCGCGGCTACTCGAATCATGTTTATCGAGACTAAAAGGCGTTTGATGTTGAACGGGCAAGATGTCCTGCTGATTCTTGAGCATCTGGCCGCGCTGTGATTTGCTGCGAACATCAAGCCAGAGCTGATAGCGTTTTACCCATGGCTGTACAAAATCAATCAGGTCGCTGACATCGCCATGTTTCAGCTCAAACTCGACTTCGTAAATATCGCTTTGCGCTGTTGGTGTGCGGACTTCGCCCTGATCAAAGGCCAGTTCAATTGCACTGTCTTTGACTTGTTCAAGCACAATCAGGCGTTGCACATCGGTTTCAAATTGCAGTTCCAGACCGGTATTTTTTAAATCGGCCTTTTTCAGCTCCAGCGCCTGTTTTAGCAAGGTTTGCGCCTGTTTATGTTCCTGATACAGGCTTAAATCCAGCTGCCCCGGTTCATCCGGGCCGAGGGCAAGTTCCAGTTCAAAACGCTCAAAATGATGCTGCCCCGGTGCTTTTAAGGTCTGACACCAGCGTTGACCTTCCAGACGCTGACGTAGAGCGATGGCATGCTGTGCCAGTTGCTGCTCAGGATTGTCATAATATTTGGCCCATAGCTGTATTGGCACGGCTTTTTTCTTGGCAATGGCTTTTTCAAAGGCGCGGCGCTGATGCACCGGCACCTGAAATTTCAGTTCGATTTCCGCCATAACCAACTCCTGCAATTTTTATTCTTGATTGACCTTACTATAGGCCAAGCTATGCATAAAAAGTAGCCATAAAGCGTATTCTTTTGTCTGGCCGGAGCGGGGAGTGGCTGAACTTACTTAATAAATTTGCGACTCACTAGGAATTGTTCGGTGGCATCCAGCAAGGCTTGCGCATGGACTTCCTGTTTTGCGGTCAGCCAGCCGAGTACAAACCAGTCGCTGGCTTCCAGCTCGGTTTGCTGGATATACAGCGCAGCGGAGGAAAGAACCTGATATTCCTGCGCGGCCAGCTGGGCATCGTTCAGAGCTTTGCTGTACTTTTGCAGGTTTTTAACATCATAGATCGTGGTGAGTACCGGGAAAATAAATTTCAGGGCATTAATTTTCTGCGCCAGCTGATCCAGACTGTCAAAATCGGTCTGACTGGTCTGGTTTAGCTGTTCTTGCAGTAATTTATATTGATGTTGCAAAGTCTGCTGGGCGGCCTGTTTTAAATCCTGCGCAGGGTGGGAGGCATCTTCATCCAGGCTAAACATCAACAGTTCCAGATAATGATGTACATTCTGGGTCGATTTCACCAGATTGGCCAGTTTCTCTTTGGCATATAAAATATCTTTGGCCAGATTCGAGGCGGTATTCGGGTTCTGCAAAAAGGTGCCGAGGGTATTTTGCATGTGCTGCAAATGTTGCAGCTGGTCAAACTGCTGTCTAAACGCCAGTAACTGATTGGCCCATTTTTCCGAAATAGACGCACTCCAGTCTTTGAGCAAATGCACGGTTAAATACAGCTGATTTAGTGCATTCTGTGCCTGCACAATATGCTCGGCTTCATTAACACCGGCTGAAATGGCCGCAATGTTCGGCAGTAAATGCTGCAATTGCTGGGCAATTAACAATCTTAAATTCTGATCGGCCGAGGCTTTTTTATTTAAACGGAATTCTTCTGCCAGACGCGGCGGGCTGACTTGTAAGTCTAAAGCCAGCAAATTGCCCATTTCGGCCTTGCTGCGTACATCTAACCAGAGCTGGTATTTCTTGACCCATTCAAAACAGAAGGCCAGCAGGGCCTGCACCGAACCAGATTTTAATTCAAACTCAACCTCATGGACGGGATATTCACGCTCGCCGCTGCGAATACAGCCTACATCTAAACTGGCTTCAATCTCGACTTCATCTAGCTGGATAACACGCAAAGTACGTGTCATATCGGTTTCAAATTGCAGTTGCAGCGGGCTTTCAGTCTGACTGAGAACTGCATCTAATAGCTGTCTGGCTTCGGGAGCGGCATCGTAAATGCTTAAATCAAGTGCAGGTGGCTGGTGCAGTTCGCCCAGGTCATGATTATGTTCAAAACGTTCAATATGGGTTTTGCCGGCTTTCAGTGTTTGCACCCAGCGCGTGCCTTCCAAGCGTTGTCTCAGCGCAATACCATGCTGTGCCAGTAGGCGGTCGGCAGTGTCATAATATCGGGCTTGCAGCGAAATGGTTTCAGATTTCTTAGGATCCAGCGCTTTAAGTAAGGCATTACGGCGCGCATCAGGAATTTGAAATTTTAATTCAATCTCGGTCATTCAATTGGTCCTAAAAAATTGAGCAATACAGCAAAAAAATAGCTTTCTGGCAGATGACGCCGCTATACCAAATTATTATCAAGCGTCCAGAAAAGGCGTTCATTGTTTAAGGCTTCTGATTGTAACCAAAATCTGTCCTGAAAAAAGTAGCCAGAAAAATAGCGCGAACAAAGTGGCTTTTATTTGTACAGAAAATGCGGTAATTTGAGCAAGAACAGAGCATCAGGATGATGAATATGAACGCACCCCTCAACACCGAATGGGCGAAAAAACCGGATGACACGCCTCAAGGTCCAATTCAAAATTATCACGAGTTTTATCGTTTTTATTTAACCGAACACCGCAATATCATGAGCCGGCGTCTGCATATGCTGGGCAGTGGTATCGGCCTGATTTGCCTGACGCAAATGGTCAGGCAGCGTAAGCCACGTTACTTTGTCTATGGACTGGTGGCCGGTTATGCCTGCGCCTGGGTCGGTCATTTTTTCTTTGAAAAAAACAAGCCGGCCAGCTTTAAACAGCCGCTGTATAGCTTTATTTCTGACTGGCGAATGTTTGCCGACATTCTGCGCGGCAACCTGAGTCTTAAAGACCGCGCACTGGATAAAATTGACAGCTAATCTTCATTTTTCGAGCAAAACTAAAACTTTCGGTCAAAAATAAGATGAATGGTCAAAAAATTCATTGAAATTGTAGAGTGAATGTTCTATTAATTGAAGCAATGCAGAGTGTATGACACTTTGATGACATCAGTTTTTAACTTTCCAAGCCTGGAGTGACCTTTCTCCGGGCTTTTTTTATAGCTGGAATCATTGAAATAAAAAGAATGAAGAGAGTCAAAAGAGTGTGGACGTGCTAGCGTTTGATCACATTTCCCCAAATGCGTCCTGGCATCAAATTCTAGTACGTCCATGAGACCATGAATGCACGTTGGTTGTTATTGATATAAAAAAATAAAAAACAACAACTTATATCGTTATTATTGTGAGTCTTAGTAAATACCGAAACCGGCGCTGACTCTATCCCCAATACTAGGGATTTTGCATAAAAATCTGAACTGAAACAAAGCATCAGCGAAAATACAGGCAAGGCCTGCTCTTGAGCTGTAACTATGTAATAATGAGAGCCAATTTTTTGAGGTGTTTCAGGCAGGCAAAATGCGTGGCTTATATTTAATTACCAATGATGATCCGATTGAACTGCTTTTAGCCAAACTTGAAGGTGCAATGGCGACCTATGAAGTTGCAGTCTTGCAATATCGCCGTAAAAAGGTGGCAAAAGAAGATCAGGCTTATGAAATTGAATATATGAAATCATTGTGTGCACAGTACAAAGTGCCATTTGTGATTAATGATGATTTGGAGGCTGCGGTAAAATATGGTGTCGGCGTGCATTTGGGTCAAGATGATGGCTCAATTGTCGAAGCCGCAGCACGTTTACCGAAGAATGTCCTGATTGGCCGCAGCTGTAACAATTCACTTGAACTGGCAGAGCAGGCCATTGCCGATGGCGCTAACTATGTGGCATTTGGGGCAATTTTCGCCACCGATACTAAGCCGGAAGCCGGCAATATTGGTCTAGAAACCTTAAAGCAGGCCAAAGCAAAACTGAATGTACCGATCTGCGCGATTGGTGGGTTAACCGTGGAAAATGGTCAGCAGGTGATTGATGCTGGTGCCGACCTTTGTGCGGTGATTAGTGATATATTAGGTCGTCCGATGCATACCGTTGCTCAACGCGTATATGACTGGTCTGAACTATTTAAAAAGGCGGTTTAAGCCGAAATTTTTGTCTGATTTTATTTTGAGTTGAGTCGATTCATGAGCCTATCTCCAAAGCAAGAACAATTATTTAAACAAGCCAGCAAACATATTCCAGGTGGCGTGAACTCACCGGTGCGTGCGTTCAATGGTGTAGGTGGCACGCCGGTCTTTATTGAAAAAGCCCAAGGCGCATATTTATATGATGTAGATGGCAAACGCTATGTCGATTATGTCGGTTCATGGGGGCCAATGATTTTGGGTCATGCCCATCCAGCGATTATTAAAGCGGTGCAGGATGCTGCAGTAGACGGTTTAAGTTTTGGTGCGCCAACTGTTCATGAAACGACGCTGGCCGATATTATCTGCGAAATCATGCCATCAATTGAACTGGTGCGTATGACCAACTCCGGTACAGAAGCCACCATGACCGCGATTCGTCTGGCACGTGGTTATACTGGCCGTGACAAGATTGTAAAATTTGAAGGCTGTTATCACGGTCATTCGGATTCATTATTGGTAAAAGCCGGTTCAGGTTTATTGACCAGTGGTGAAGGGGAAGCGACGTCGGCAGGCGTGCCAGCGGATTTTGCAAAACATACGCTGACACTTCCATATAACGACATCGCGACTTTAAAAGAATGCTTTGCCAAATTTGGTTCGGAAATTGCCGGCGTGATTGTTGAGCCAGTCGCAGGCAACATGAACTTGGTGAAACCAATTGACGGTTTCCTGCAAGCGATTCGTGATGTCTGTGATGAACATGGTTCAGTGTTTATTATTGATGAAGTGATGACTGGTTTTCGTGTTGGTCTTGGCGGTGCGCAAGCGCATTATGGTGTAACTCCGGATTTAACCACTTTAGGTAAAATCATCGGTGCAGGCTTACCAGTCGGTGCATTCGGTGGTAAACGTGAAGTGATGGAATGTATCGCACCATTGGGTAAGGTGTATCAAGCAGGTACGCTATCAGGTAATCCGCTGGCAATGCGTGCAGGTATCGAGATGTTTAAACATCTACGTGCTGAAGGTTTCTATGAGAAATTGTCTGCGCAACTTGAGAAACTGCTGGTTGGCTTGCAAACTGCTGCAGATGAAGCAGGCATTCCGTTCAAAACGCAACAAGTGGGTGGCATGTTCGGTCTGTACTTTACCGATCAAGAAGATATCACCAGCTTCGACTCTATGCTGAAATGTGATGTCGATGCTTTCCGTAAATTCTTCCATGGCATGTTAAATCGTGGCGTAAACCTTGCACCATCTGCTTTTGAAGCCGGCTTTATTTCAGCTGCGCATAGTGATGAAGATATTGCTTACACGATTCGAGCGGCTAAAGAAACTTTTGCTGAGATGAAAGGATAATTCGACCTCTCCCTGACCCTCTCCTAAAAGGAGAGGGAATATAAGCCCGAGTGATCGGGCTTATTTCATTCTTTGGATTAGACATCATAAGATTTGAAATTGATAAATTAAAGGATGAGATAGATCAATGAAAACCAAACATTATTTGACTTTAAACGATGCGGAATTTTTATTAGATCAAGCCCATCAATATGCCATTCAGAACAGTTTTAATGTCAGTATTGCTGTGGTGGATGAAACGGGTCATTTGCTTGCGATGAAGCGTATGGATGGCGCAGCACCGATGACTGCAAATCTGGCCGTCGAAAAAGCCCAATGTTCTGCAATGAGTCGCCGTCCATCCAAGTTGTTTGAAGATATTATTAAAAGTTTAGAGGGGCTGGTTGTCCATTATTTTGTCTAGGATCAGTGTAGAGGTTAGAACTTACCATTTTTCTAGATCTACGCTAGCATAGGTATATATTCGCATAGATTAGAAAAATCCTCTCCCATGCTTTACCCCATGCCCAAAAAAATCCAACTTGCCCTATCTCAAGCCAAATGGCAATTGTCATCCTCTAAATCCGTTTTGGTTTTAGTCGGATTGCAAAACTTGCGTATGCAGCAGGGGATACAAGACAGTTCACTGATGGCAAATTTGATCCAAGTAACCAATAAAGCCAAAGCACTGGATATTCCCATTGTTGATCTATATGGTGATGACCTGATGCAAGGCATGCAGCAATTGGGAGAATATGCCTCAACGCATCCGCAACTAATTTTTGCCGGTCAGGTCACGCCAATGCTGAAACAGATTTTGCCGCATCTGATGAGTGTGACGGATCAAATCGGTGTGGTCGATGATGCGATTTTATTGGTGAATCAAGATCAGCATATTCAATGGATTGAAAATATTTCGGCACAGGGGATACATCACTTAAATACCTATAGCCTGACTCGCTTGTGGGATTTAAGTGCGCCGTCAGAATATGTATTGTCGACCAAAGGTATTATGTTGGCTGTCGCAGAACAGCTGGATATGGATGCTTTGGAAATTGATCCTTATGTCGACTTAAAGAATTATGGTCTGGATTCGGTAGCGATGGTGAGTCTGGTCGGTATATGGCGTGCGCATGGTGCCAATATCCGTTATGAAGATGTGCTAAAGCATCCGTCTTTGCATGAATTGGCAAGCTTCATTTTACAATCCTCAGGTTGATGCGCTGCGATTGAGCATTTTTATGAGCTAAATCGGAAATTTCATCGTCATTTACATAAATGCGCATTGTAATTATTGGCTAAGCTTTCTATCATTGCCGCCTTGTTTTTCGCGATCAGCCTGGGATTGAACTTTGAGTAATTTTCTAACCGAACATCTGATACATCGTGATGACGATTTCATGGTCATCCACAAACCTGCAGGTTTACTCACAGTTCCCGGTAAAACAGAAGACTTACAAGATTGCCTGATCAACCGTCTGGTCAAACTAGAACCCAAAACTTTACTGATTCATCGACTGGATCGCGATACATCCGGCATTTTGGCCTTTGGTCTGAGCAAATGGGGACAAAAAACTATTTCCCGCCAGTTTCAGGAGCGCCAGACCGATAAAACCTATCAGGCAGTGGTTGCCGGTACACTCGAAGGTGAAGGTACTATTGAAGTGCCAGTCGTGTATGATCCAAGCCGCCCCCCCTTACATATCGCAGATCCCGCACATAACAAACCAGCCATCACGCATTGGCAGGCGATCGAACATTTTAATATTCAGGGACAGCCCGTGACTCGGGTGAAACTGACCCCAATTACCGGCCGTTCACATCAGCTACGGGTGCATATGCAATATCTCGGGCATCCGATTATCGGTGATACCTTATATGCATCAGCCGAACAGCAACAGCTCAGCTCGCGTCTATGTTTACATGCGGAACGTTTGAGTTTCTATCATCCTCAAACAGAGCAGCTGGTCGAATTTTATTGTCCGGCGCCGTTCTAGGAAATACTTCTTTAATCGGCGTGAATTATGCTCACTTTTTAGTGGGCTTTATGTCAAAATACATTGCTTGAAGGTGTGAAATTTTGCTCCAATCACATTTCGTGATTGAGCCTAATATTCATAATCTTGTACTTAAGATAAAGGTGGAAAAATTGCAGCAATTTGCTATTGGTCAACGTTGGTTATCAGATACTGAAACAGAACTCGGTTTAGGCGTTCTTATTGATGTTGATGAGCGGTCGGTCAGCATTTTATTCCCGAAAAGCGATGAAACCCGCGTCTATGCACGCAGCAATGCACCCTTATCTCGTATCGTATTTAATGTGAAAGATGAATTACAGGATCAGGAAGGGACCAAGTGGATTGTAGAATCCGTTGAAGACCGCAATGGCGTAGTACGTTATCATGTCGTTCGTACCTTGGAAGATGGAACTGAAGAACGTAAATCGCTGAATGAAACCCGCATTGGTGCCACCATCCAGCTGTCTAAGCCTCTAGACCGTTTATTGGCCAGTCAGGTTGATTATAAAGAATGGTATGACCTGCGTATTGAAGCGCTGCTGATGCAGGCCAATATGCAAAGCAGTCCACTGCGTGGTTTGGTCGGTTCACGTGTCGGCCTGATTCCACATCAGCTGTATATTGCACATGAAGTCGGTCAGCGTTTTGCACCGCGTGTATTACTGGCGGATGAAGTGGGTCTGGGTAAAACCATCGAAGCGGGTCTGATCATTCATCAACAGCTGAAAACCGGCCGTTCTGAACGCATCCTGATTTTAGTACCGGATTCACTGCAATATCAGTGGATGATCGAAATGCGCCGTCGTTTTAATCTTGAGTTTTCGCTGTTTGACTTGACCCGTACTGCATCGATCAAAGAACATGATCCTGAACAAAACCCATTCCTGACCGAACAAAAAATTATTGCCTCTGTCGATTTGATGGTCGACCATGAAGATCTGCGTGAACAGGCACTTGAAGCAGGTTTCGACTTGCTGGTGGTCGATGAAGCACATCATTTGATGTGGAGCGAAGAAGATGGCGGCAATGACCGTTATGATCTGGTCGAAGAGCTGGCTGAACATACGCCGGGTGTATTGTTATTGACGGCGACACCTGAACAGCTCGGTGTAGAAAGTCACTTTGCACGCCTGCGTTTGCTTGATCCGCAACGTTTTAATTCACTGGATCGTTTCCTCGATGAAGAAGCGCAATATCAGCATACGGCTAAAATTGCAGAAGTGCTAATGTCAGACATGCCACTGGAAGAAGGTCATCTGGCTGCTTTGGAAGGCTTGCTCGGTCATCGTATTGAAGACCATCCGGAACAGCGTTTCCGCGCCATTCATGAACTGTTAGACCGTCATGGTACCGGCCGTATTTTATTCCGTAACACCCGTGAAGCGATTCAGGGCTTCCCGGGCCGTGACTGTCAGCCAGCACCACTGCCAGCCCCAGACCACTGGGCCAAAGAGGGCAAGTTGCGTGAACAGATGTGGCCAGAAGAAGGCCAGCTTGATGGTGCGTGGATGGAAACCGATCCGCGTGTAATGTGGCTGATGGAAAAGCTGCGCAGCGATTTAAAACACAAAAAAGTGCTACTGATTGCACGTAGTGGTCCAGTGGTGGAAGCGCTAGAAAATGCACTGCGTTTACACGCCGGTATTCGTACTGCGATGTTCCATGAAGGTATGAGCCTGCTGGAACGTGACCAGGCGGCGGCGTATTTCGCAGAAGATTCCTATGGTGCGCAAATCCTGCTCTGTTCGGAAATTGGTTCAGAAGGGCGTAACTTCCAGTTTGCCTCCGATTTAATTTTATTTGATTTACCGGCGAACCCGGACGTACTGGAACAGCGAATTGGCCGTCTAGACCGGATTGGTCAGGAAAATCGGATTCAAATTCATGTGCCGTATTTACTCGGTACGGCGCAAGAACGCATGTTCCGCTGGTATAACGAAGCGTTGAATATTTTCAGCAATATTTCCCCAACGGCGCAGACTTTGCAGGAAAACTTCATTGTTGAATTAAAAGACTGCTTACTGGCAGATCAAGGCCAGCAGTTTGAAGAATTGCTGGAAGTAGTTAGCGTACAGCGCGAAGCTTTGGAAGCTGAATTGCAGGAAGGCCGTGACCGCCTGCTGGAATACAACTCTTGCCGTCCGGTGGTGGCACAGGAAATTGTCCAGGCGCTGGAAGATTATGATGACAACACTACCTTGCCAATGTTCATGAAGCGCTTTATGGCTTCAACCAACATCGACTTTGATGAACAAAGCAATGGCACAGTCATCATCAAGCCAACAGACCAGATGCAGGTGCAAGGTCTGACTTTAGATGAAGAGGGCATGACTGCGACTTTCTATCGTGATCAGGCTCAAATCCGCGAAGATGCACAATATCTGACTTTGGAACATCCATTTACCGAAAGCGTGATGGAAATGATCAATACCCAAAGCTTTGGTAGTACCAATGTGGCGGTGTTAAAGTCAGCTGCATTACCGCAAGGTTCGGTGCTGCTGGAAGTGTGGTTCAAGGTTGATGTGATTGCACCAAAAGCATTGAACCTGCCATCAAGCTTGCCGCAGCAATTGATTCGTGTATTGCTGAGTGAAAAAGGTCAGGATCTGTCGCAAAAAATTGCCCCTGAAATCTTAAAACCGTATTTACATCATTTAGATGGCAATAGCTGCCGTCAGGTGGTAAAAGCACGCCGTGAAGTGATTGAGCAGCGTTATGCACAGGCGCTGGACATTGCCAAAACTGCCTTGCCGGGCTTAAAAGAGCAGGCCAAAGAGATGTATGGCGCGAAATGGCAATATGAAATTGACCGTCTAACGTATCTGAAGCAATTTAACCCAAGCATCCGTGAAGATGAAATCAGCCGTTTGCAGAAATTGCAAAAAGAAGGTTTAAGCCTGCTTGACGGTATTGCGATTACCCCGGAAGCAATTCAGGTGATGGTGGTGGTTAAACCATAACAGTCGTAATTTTTAGAAAAGCACCTTCTGAACTGCACCCCGAAAGTTGGACACTTTTAGTCTAATTTGAAGGGTGCTTTTTTAATACTGATTTGCCGGACATGAACAGCCCGGCGATCAGTGCACTAGAGTCCGGTAAAATGTTCATGCTAAGATGAGCCAAATTTTTAAAAGATATAACAACGATGGGTAAAGCATTAGTCACTTTAGGCTCTAAAACTTCACATGGCGGTGTGGTTGCTGAATGTGAAAGTTCATTTGTTATTAATGGCATTGCCGTGCATTTAAATGGCATGAAGCATTATTGTCCAAAATGTAAAACCACTGTAGCTGCCATTGCGGCTGATCCAACCACCCAGGTCAAAGGGCGTGGCGTGGTGATTGTTGGTGATAAAACCACCTGCGGTGCAACTTTCTTGCCTAGCCAGAATCTGGTGGTGTCGGCCAAATAAATATATTGGTCAGGCGTAGAGTGTTGAACCAGCCTGGCTGATCTTGAGAATCGCAGCAAAAAATTAAAATTACCTCCTGCAAAATGGATTATCTGCTTCAAATACCTTTATGACCAAAACTGTTGTTTATTTTACCCATGCCAATGGCATCGCCAGTCCTTGCTATCAGACCTTTTTTGATTATTTTGATGCCGATATTGAGCTGAAATATATTCCGGTCATTGGCCTGAATCCGGACTATCCGGTTGAGCCAAAATGGGAAAAACTGGTGGCGCAGGTCATTGCCGATATCGAGTTACAAACACCAAAACAGGCGGTGGTCGGTTTGGGGCATTCTTTTGGCGCGCTGGTGTTGCTGATGGCATCTTATCAACGGCCAGATTTATTTAGCCAGCTGATTTTAATGGACCCGCCTTTTGTGATTGGTAAAACAGCGCCGATATTCGAGTTATTGCAAAAGCTGGGTTCAAAACAGATTGACCGTTTAACCCCGGCCGGGCTGAGTCTGAAACGTAAAGACGCCTGGTCTAGCCGTGAGCAGGCTTATCAGCAGTTACGTGGCAATGCCTTGTTTAAACAGTTTGATGAGCGCTGTTTTCAGGATTTTATCCGGCATGGTCTTAGAGAAGATGAGGCCGGCATCAGCTTACAGATTCCAAAACAGGTCGAGGCAGATATTTTTAGAACTGTACCAAGCTGGTGGTGGCGTTGGCCGCGTAAAGCCCCAAATTTACCGGTGCATTTAATCACGGCAGAGCAGAGTGCTTTTTATAAGCAAGGTTTCCCGCAGGGACTAAAAAAGATATATGGCATTGAGTTTAGTGTTGTAGCGGGTGGGCATATGTTCCCGCTGGAATCTCCTGAGCAGAGCGCACGCGATGTGCAGCAGCGGATTCGATCAACACTTTAAATAAGCAGTTTAAAATCCAGTTAACGGATTTGTGCTTCATCTAAATGGCGTGCGCCTTCGAGCAGCATGCGGATCATGATCATGGTTTGCTCGGCAATGATTTTACGTTCATTGGCGGGCATATCAATCACTTTGGCACCCATATTAAACACCAGCTGGGTAATGGCTGAAGAAACAATCTCCGGATGGGACAGTTTGCTGTTATTCAAACGCTCCAGACGAATCAGGTCATCTTTCAGTTCCTGCTGGAAATAGTTCAGCTGACGTTCCACTGCCTGCTTATAAGACGTCGATCCGGTATAGCCTTCACGCAACAGCAGACTTAAATTACCTTCATCAGCATCTAGCTGTTCAATAAAGACTTCAACCGAGGTGCGGATAATGCTGTTCTGTTTGGATGCTTTTAAACGTGCCTGATTCAGAATCTGACGCAGCACATGGCCGGCCCGGTCAATCAGGGCAATGGCCAGCTCATCAATATCTTTAAAGTGACGATAAAAACTATTCGGTGCAATACCGGCTTCGCGCGCGACTTCACGCAGGCTTAAAGAGGCAATACTTTTTTGGGGTCCGATCAGATTCAGTGCAGCCTGAAACAGCTCTTCCTTGGTAATGGTCGCTTTCCTGCCGACCGTACGCACCGTCATGGGTTCACGGATGTTGGGAACATCTTGGGCAAGAACATCATTACTTATTTTCATGGCAGGCTGAGTCATAGGGTCCAGAGCTGAAAGGCTTTTCAGTAGTATAGCCGTTGTGTGTGAACTTGTGAAATGAATAGAAACAATACAAGCGTATATACAAATATATATACATGTGTATAATAATTGAGAATTCATCGCGTGGTGTAGGCTATGCACGTTATCGAAAAGTCGAAATCTCCCCTCAAATCTCTTGCGAGTGCGATTGTTGATCCGTACTCGGCAAACTTCTGGTTACAAAAAATCAATCCGTTGTGGTCTGTGAATCAGGCATTGGGCAAGATTGTGCAAAAGCAGCAGACCGCGCAGGACACGGTCAGCCTGATGGTGCAGTTCAATCAGAAATTCCAGCTTGGACAGGCGGGCCAACATCACCCGGTCTTTGTCACCATTGAAGGAATTCGCTATGAGCGTACCTACAGCCTGACGCAACTGGATACTCAGCATGTGCTGTTAACCGTTAAAAAAGTCGATCAGGGTAAAGTCAGCAGCTGGTTGGTCAATCAGGCCAATGTGGGCGATATTCTGGAATTTGGCCAGCCTTATGGCGATATGTTGTTGCCTGAAGCGACACAGCCACTCATTTTGCTGGCTGCCGGTAGTGGTATTACCCCAATGTATAGCCTGGTCGATGCTTTGGCCAAATCGGGTCAATTAAAGCAGACCCCGGTTAAACTGATGTACTGGGTAAAAACCTTTGCCGATGTTGCTTTTAAAACCCAGTTTGAACAATGGGCGACACAATATCCACACTTTAGCTTTGACGTGTTTTATACCCAGGCAGGGGAAACACCGGCACAGCGTCTGAATGAAAGCCATCTGCAAACCTTTGAGCAGATTGAACAGAGCGCAGTCTATGCCTGTGGTCCATCGGGTTTTGCTGCACGGGTAGAAGAACTGTTTGCGCATGCACAGCAATTAAAAACTGAAGCCTTTAGCATGAGCCCAATGCTCAATGAAGAAGCTGGTTTTGTGCAGGTGACCTTAACCCAATCGAATAAAACCGTGACCATTCCCAAAGGCCAATCTATTTTGATCAGCCTGGAGCAGCAGAATATTCAACCGAAGCATGGCTGCCGTATGGGAATTTGTAATAAATGTGCCTGCAACAAAGTCGAAGGCTCGACCAAAAATCTGGTGAATGGTGCGCAAAACACCGAACCGGGTAATTTGCTCAAGCTTTGCGTGAATTCGGCACAAACAGACTTAGTTATTGACTTATAAGCGGGTACACTCACTATGAATATGCCAGTCAAATTTGAATATTTTAAAAATCCTAAAAACCGCGAATTAACCCAATTAGAACTGGATGAATTGGCGCGTGAATTAGACGCCATCAAGCAGGAAGTGCTGGATGATTTAGGCGAAAAAGATGCCAAATACATCCGCCGTGTATACTCAACCATCCGTTATGCTTCTATTGCGGGTCGTGCCTGCCTGTTTGCTGGCTGGTTCCCGCCAGCCTGGATTTTGGGTACTGGTCTGCTCGGCTTTGCCAAAATCATGGAAAATATGGAACTTGGCCATAACGTCATGCACGGTCAATATGACTGGATGAACGATCCAAAATTCAACGGTCAGACCTATGAGTGGGATATTGTCGGTACCTCTGAAAACTGGCGTCAAACCCACAACTACAAGCATCATACCTATACCAATATTAAAGGTATGGATGATGATATCGGCTATGGTCTGGTACGTCTGTTCCCAGAACAACGCTGGAAACCGGGTCATCTGCTACAACCGATTTACAGTATTCCATTCTGTTTACTGTTCCAGTGGGGTGTGGCGATTCAAAACCTGGAACTCGGTAAAGTGTGGATGGGCCGTAAAACCAAGGCTGAGCTGAAAGAAGAGTGGAAACCTTTACAGAGCAAAATCTCTAAACAGCTGTTTAAAGACTATGTGTTCTTCCCGCTGATTGCTGGTCCTGCTGCGTTACCGGTATTCACTGGCAACCTGGTGGCCAACGGGATTCGTAACATCTGGACCTTCAGTATTATTTTCTGTGGTCACTTCACCAAAGATGTTGAGGTATTCCCAAAATCGGTATTGAAAAATGAAAGCCGTGGTCACTGGTATATGCGCCAGATTCGCGGTTCTTCTAACCTGACCGGTTCAGAAGCGTTCCATATTCTGACTGGCCATTTAAGCCATCAGATTGAACACCATTTATATCCGGATGTGCCGGCACGCCGTTACCGTCAGATGGCGCCAAAAGTACAGGCAGTATGTGAAAAATATGGTTTGCACTACAACAATGCCAGCCTGTTTAAACAATATGGCAGTGTACTGAAACGGATTGCCAAGTATGCGTTTCCGTTTAAAAAATAAGTATAAAATGCGTTAAGAGAAAAAAGGCAATTTTTATAGGAAATTGCCTTTTTTATTGTATAGAAAGAGCCATAAAAACTAAAAACAAAGCAGCCAACTCGGAAATCTGGAGAAAAAGGTTATTTGGTATGATTTTTGTTAATTGTTTATAAAATAATTCACATAAATGATTAACTTTGAGCATTTATGCCAATTACTTGATAAGTACAATGATATCCAAGCTTATATACTCTGTGTGAGTATAAGTACAAAGTTTTGATGAAAATTTAAAGCACAACAAGATTGATGACACTCATTTAAATATGTATATGAAAAACATTTTAATTATTTACACATTTTAACAATTGGTAAAAATATTTGGGATTAAAAATTTTTTAATTGAAAATCATAATCATAATCATAATCATAATTAAAATCAAAATGTAGTGAATTATCGGTAAACAATTTGGAGGTTTATACAACATATACTCCATAAATCCTATGCTAGTTTTATAGAAGTAAGTATGCTTTTGGTAAAGAAAGAAAATGTATAAGAAACAAGGCTCCAACTTTCACACATCTAGCGCAGGTTTTACGCTCCTGGAATTAATGGTGGCCGTCATTATTTTGGCTATTCTCGCAGCCATTGCCATGCCTATGTATTCAAATTACATCACCAAAGCCAAAGCGCGTAGTGCCCAGTCAGATTTAGTTGCGTTAAGTGTTGTTATGGAGAGTCTGTATCAACGCCATTTAAAATATATTGATTCTACAGGTGAGAAAACAGTTTTTGGTGGTGTATCAAAAAGTATGCTAAAAAAAAGCAGGTTGAATTTTGATAAA
>ERZ1023263.35-NODE-35-length-62405-cov-16.709222_pt1 | contig 62405 bp, 61 predicted proteins | sample MGYA00380461_ERZ1023263 | MGnify/ENA primary metagenome ERZ1023263 (study PRJEB33173, sample SAMEA4830316) | metagenome | study: EMG produced TPA metagenomics assembly of the PRJEB25223 data set...
TCAGAGCTATCTAAAGTGGCCACTAATTCGATTGGACCTTCAAGGCGTTCTAACAGGGCTTTTAATTGGGCTGTAGTATTTTGATCTAACATTGCTAACGTCTCCTAAGGAGTCAAATTTTTCAATACCGCTATCATAGGCCAAATTTAAAAATAGATAAAACAGTTTGTTTTTATATTAATAATCGTTTTTACAAATCATTATCTTTTATGGATAGATCAATCTAAATTGTAACAACGCGATAAAAATCATCTACCAGAAAAAGACTCCCACAGGAGCCTCATCATCAGCATTAAAAAATCCGCTGCTCAATTCTTAATGCTCGCTTTTTAAAACTCTGTGCCAACACAAAGAAAATCAGGCTGAAAATGGCCGACACAATCGCCGCTGCAATCACCAGAATCTGTACAAACTGGCTTAAACGCTCGGCTTGAATCACCTGTTTATTCACGCTTTCTGCCATTGGGGTCAGGGTTTTGCCATAGACCTGTTGCTGCATTGACCAGAGCTGTTCCGGCTTGAAACCATACTGAATAAAATCCGGATTCTGCTGCTCTGCTTTGACCAGATTTAACACATGCGGAATGGCTGCGGCTTTATCCGGTGGTTGATGCAACAAAGCGGTTTGCGCCAGCAAATAGGATTTGACGGGTGTATCCAGCGGTGCATCTGCCAGATAACGCGCCAGCTCACTTTCTGCCAGCTGTTTGTCATAATAGACAATTTTTTGCTGCGCATCATAATCATCATTTTTCAGGTCATATTGCAGATAGGTCAGACCTGACCACAGCATGATAAAGGCAATTAACCAGCCGACAAACTTCAGGATAAAGGACTGAAAGCGCACATAGAAAAAGCGGATTTTCTTGAGAAAATGCACCACAAAAAAGGCGCCAATAAACGACAGCAATAATTTCAGAAACAGCCAGCCAAACCAGGACAACAGCCCCAGAAAATAATCCGGTTGCTGCTCTAAAATCGCCAGGTTTGCATCAACACTTAAGGGAATGTGCAGCTGTTCGACCTGTGTGGTCAGGCCAAAAAAGCCATAGATAAAATCTTGCTGTACAAAAAAAGCAATAATGGAGGCAATGAACACCGTGCTGGAGGTTATACCCAGCAACATCAGATTGCGCTGGCGCTTTTTCAGCGCCAGCACACCGCTATTGATGTGCTCGGTCGGTACCGCATAATCATCTAAGGGCAATGTATTCTCCTTACGTTTGCAATACTCCCGAGCCAGCGTTTACTCAGGAAGGATTGGAACCGCTCGAACTTGATTCAAGCACCAGATGATTCAGGTTATCTTGCAGCACACGTAAACGCGTGGTTGCTTCGGCACGCTTTTGCATTCCCTCTTTTTGCACCTGAATCACATCATTGACTGTTTTAATGAGGGTGTTTTGCACATGTTCAAGCGTTTCAATATCAATCACTGAACGCTGGTTGGCTTTGGCGGTATCGACCGAGTTCTGATGTAACAGGTCGGCATTACGGCGTAGCAGCTCATTGGTGGCATCATCAATACTGTTGGCCAGCTGCACACTGTTCTTTTGCTCATTTAAGGAAATTGCCAGACTAATCTGGTTTTTCCAGGCCGGTAAGGTAATGTTTTTAATTGCATAAAACTTGTCGACCAGCATCAGGTTATTGGACTGGATAATCCGGATCATTGGCAGGGTCTGCATGGCCGATTGCTGCAACACCTGTAAATCACTGACGCGTTTTTCCAGATTATTGGCCAGATGATTTAAATCATAAACTTTCTGGGTGGTACTCTGGTCCTGTTCCTGGGTGGTTAACTGGCCAATCTGCTGCTGGATTTCCTGCTGCTTGAGCTGGCCAGCGGCAATATAAATCCCCAGCTGTTTATATTCTTCCTGCACGCCTTCAAACATTTTATCCAGAGTATCGACCCGGGTTTTTAAGCCGTTTTGCGAGGTTTCAATTTCCTTGACCAGTACATCAATCTGTTCTTTGGTGCTATTAAAGTGCTGGTCAAAATTCTGCTTGGCACCTTTAAACTTGCTGATCAGGCTGCCAAAAAAACCGGAGCTTTTGGATTTGTTGAGAATACTGCTGGTATTTAACTGCTGCGCCACCTGCACCACCTGATTCAGCTTTTGCCCGGTGGTATCCAGATCTTTATTCTGCACCAGATGAAGCAGTTCATCAGTATAAGTCGAAGTTTTGGTGGCAATATTTTTCCCATATTCCGCCACCGAATTATGGCTTAAGTCGGCCAGTTCTTTACGCGCGGCCATGACCTCATTGAAATCGGATGGCTGCAAGCCAATTTCCTGTAAATTGAGCGCCTGGAATTTCTGCTGATTTTCTTCGGTTGTGGCTTCCACCACGGCATTTACCTGTTCAGGATGGGTCATACGTCACCTTATATTTGATTCTATTTAGAGCTGTTTTCGAGTGATTTTTTTAGCGTTTTAATCAGATTTTCCCGACTATTATCAAGCTTTTCCAGCTCACTTGTCGAGCTGCTTTGCTGACTTTGTTTGACATGATATTGCCAGGCCGGAATCAGCACCTGCTGCGCTTCCTTAAACCGGTCCAACAAGGTAAATGACAGCTGCTGGCTCAGCTGCATCTGGGTAATGGCAATATCATTACTCGCCTGCAGTGTGCGCAGTGTATTTATTTTTTTAGATAATCGTTCCGAGAAGTTATCTAAAGGATGTTGATGTTTCACAAAACTCGGATATTCAGTCAAAAACTCCTCAGCGGCCACTATATGATGCGCCATCTGCTCTCTTAAGCCACGTAACTGCTGAAAACGCGCTTGAGATTTCTGAATTTCGATCTGTAATTTCTGGCTTAAATGATTGGCCTGATCCAGCAAGCGGTCCAGCTTTTTATAATATTCCACCTGGCTGGAACCATATTCCAGATCAATCCCCAGCCATTTTTGCAGTGCATTAAATTTGCGTTTTTTCAGATATTTTTTGGAATCCGCCAGCATGCGGATCAATTCTTCAATGGTTTGACTGAGCTGCTGGGTCATGTGCGGATCAATCCCGTTTAACAGCACTGCCTGCGACTGAATGAGGGCATCGGCATAATGATTTAATTTGTACTGGTCATTTAATACCGGCACCAGCTCATGACGCTTGATCGAGAGAATGGTATCCCGGTTCAGCTCCAGCTCTGTTAATGGTTCTAACACATCTATTTGCGGCATAACATCATCAGCTTGATCAAATCATTTTTTATACTAAGACTTTTATATAAAGCAAGCTGTAGCTTTTTGCAAATGCAGTAAAAGCGGAATATTTAAAATTAACAATATTTTACCGTTCAATGACAGAGAGTGAATCCTCTCCTTTTCGCGCATGCGCATCAATTTTTTAAGCCAAACCGCAAAGACACAAAAGCCCTCAACTGAGGGCTTTAATTTTTCACGCAGCGAAGATTATAAATAATCACCTTCACGTTCCGGCTGATACAACACTTTATCAATACGGACTTTCATAATATGACCATCCGGTTGTGGCCATTCAATTTCCTGCCCTTCAGCCAGCCCTAAAATAGCCGCCCCGACAGGTGCCAGTACATTGACCTGGCCTTTATCGCCACAGAAGTCATGCGGATACACCAGCGTAATTTCGGTTGGTTCCGGGAAAGGTGCGATGGTCACCAGCACGCGGGCATTCATGGTCACCACATTGCTTGGCACATCTTGCGGTGCAACCACTTCGGCACGCGCCAGCTCATCTTCCAGATGTTCCATGGTCGGGGTAAGTTTAGACTGATGTTCAAGCATGGTTTCTAAACGGTGCAAGTCTTGTTCAGACAAAATAATTGTCGGTTTATCCATTCTTTGTTCCTTTATCATTATCAGCCAAAAATAAAAATAATTGATCTATTTCACAAGTGCTATGCAACTGTTATAGCAGAATTTAATCCGGCTGAATAATTGCAATTTGTTTTTTAGCACCTATAAAAAAAGCTCCCTTGAGGGAGCTTTTTCTCAAGTGCGGGCTTATTTCGCGTAAACCGGGAATTTCGCGCAAACAGCTTCAACTTTTGCTTTGACATCAGCAATTACAGCTTCATCCCCTTTGCTGTCCAGGATGTCAGCAATCCAGCCAGCCAGTTCACGTACTTCAGCTTCGCCGAAACCACGTGTGGTTACTGCTGGTGTACCAATACGGATACCAGAAGTGACGAATGGAGAACGTGGATCGTTTGGTACAGAGTTTTTGTTCACAGTGATGTGAGCAGCACCTAACCAAGCATCCGCATCTTTACCGGTGATGTCCTGTTTAATTAAAGATAACAGGAACAAGTGGTTTTTCGTACCGCCAGATACCACATCGTAACCGCGTTCGATTAACACTTCAGCCATCGCTTGTGCGTTTTTCACAACTTGTTGTTGATAGGCTTTGTATTCAGGCGCCATTGCTTCTTTAAAGCAGATTGCTTTTGCAGCAATCGCGTGAACCAGTGGACCACCCTGGTTGCCTGGGAACACAGCAGATTGTAATTTCTTCTCGATTTCTTCGTTGGCTTTAGCCAGGATTAAACCAGAACGTGGACCACGTAGTGTTTTGTGGGTAGTGGTTGTAGTAACGTCAGCAATTTGTACCGGGTTCGGGTAAACGCCTGCAGCAACCAGACCAGCCACGTGTGCCATATCCACAAACAGGTAAGCGCCTACTTTGTCCGCGATGTCACGGAAACGCTGCCAATCTACGATTTGGCTGTATGCAGAGAAACCAGCAACGATCATGCGTGGTTTGTGTTCTAAAGCCAGACGTTCAACTTCTTCATAGTCAATTTCGCCAGTTTCAGGGTTTAAACCGTACTGAACCGCGTTATATGTTTTACCTGAGAAGCTAACTTTTGCACCGTGAGTCAAGTGACCACCGTGAGCCAGGCTCATACCCAAAACCGTGTCGCCCGGGTTCAGTAATGCCAGGTAAACTGCAGAGTTTGCTTGAGAACCTGCGTGTGGCTGAACGTTAGCATAGTCAGCACCAAAGAGTTCTTTAGCACGGTCAATAGCCAATTGTTCAATAACGTCTACATATTCACAACCGCCGTAATAGCGTTTGCCTGGGTAGCCTTCTGCATATTTATTGGTCAGTTTTGAACCTTGAGCTTCCATTACTGCAGGTGAGCAATAGTTTTCAGAAGCAATTAGCTCAATATGTGCTTCTTGACGCGCATCTTCATTAGAGATTGCTTGAGCTAAATCTGGATCAAAGTCAGCAATAGAGATATTGGCAAACATTAGCGAGGTCCTATTCATGTAGGGCTTTTAAGCCGTGCTAAGATTGGCGCGTATTGTAGCATAAAGTTTGTGAACTGAGAGAATGAACTTTTCTCAGTTTTACATAAAAATAGCTCATGCTTCAGATAAAACACGAGCTATTTCAAGTCAAAGCAATCTTTGTCTTAATTCAATGACTTATTGAATAGGCATTAATGATTGCACATCTTTAACAATCTCATCCAAATTCTTCTCATACACAGTACTATGGTTCCAACTCATATCTACATGGTATTGAATATTCGATTGCTTAGCTGCTGGACCACTCAATAATAAATCTGTTGCATCTTTAGGTACTACCGCATCAGCCCCACCTTGGTAAATAATAACTGGCTGATTCACTTTAACTTGTAACGGTTGAGAATCTTTCGATAAAAATTGACTTACATCTGGCAAGCTTAAGAAATTTGGTTGCGTCCGCGGATATCCATCGATACTCCACTCATTTCCTGCAGCATATTGCCCCATTGCTTCCCCTAATTTTTCGCCTAAAAAATCAGAACATTCAGTGTCTGCAAGTGCAGCTATCCCATCTGTAGGAGATTTAAATACTTGCTGATAGCTTAGACTAGGATTTTTATTTCTTAGTCCCGCCGTAATCAATGCGGTATAAGTATCCAACATAGCTAAGGTATTAATTTTATCTCCTACATTTGTTAATTGGGCAGCTCTCTGTTCTCCCACAGTCAAAATCGCAGCTAAATTAGAAGCAGGTGCGATCGCAATCGTACCTTTATAATCCAACTGAGCACGTGATGCAAACTGCGCAGCCCCTAATGCAGCATGTCCGCCCTGAGAGTGTCCAACGGTCATCCACTGTTTAGCGGCTCGATTACCCAAATAATGTCTTGCAGCGACCACCGCATCAGTAATAGAAAATGCAGCACTTTGTAAATTTAAGAAAGGATGTGCTTCATTTTCACTTGGCTCACCTAAACCCTCATAGTCTGGGGCGACCACGACATAACCTGCTGCCAGCAATTGATCAATCATACCCTTAATATACATATTTAAAGGTGCTTTACTCGGTGCACAAGCATCTGCCACACCCGTTGTGCCGTGCGCCCAAACCACAATTGGCCAACCTGTTAATGGCGGTGCAGTTTTAGGTGTAAATAATAAAGCGGTTGCTTGTACTTCACTCCCATGTACCCCTAGCATTTTATAGGTCATTTTTACACTTTGATCTGCTGTTGCCGCCATATCTGACAATATGTAAGCTTCAGGTGTGACAACCAAAGGATTACTAATACTGTGTTTCGGAATACCATCATCAATCACCACAACACTCGTATCGTCATGATCATCATTACATGCTGTTAACAGCAAACTACTGCTGGCCAACGCCACGCTAAGCCAAATTTTTCTCATCTGATTATCCTTATACAGGTATTATTCTAAAGTCGCGTCCTTCGCAATTTTCACTTTTACGCTGTTTCCTGCGCTCAGGCAAGATCAGTGCAATTAATATATAAGTGTATTGTATTAAAATAGAGTCACTTATCTTTAAAATAGATAAGCTGAACGGCCCACAAATGCCGATTATTCGCCCGACAGCCCTGTAACTTTCAACATGATAGTGTTAGATTGCTTTTTAAATCCCTTAACAAGCGAATGAGCACATGCACGCGATTATTCTCGACACTGAAACCCATACCCTGAATGGTTATCCGATCGAAGTTGCCTATGCGCCCATTCAATTACAACAGGGCAAAATCAGCCTGGATAAATCGCAAATTTTTGACCAGTTTTATCAGGTCGATGAACCGATTTCCTATGCCGCGATGGCCGTGCATCATATTCTGGAATCCGACCTGCTGGATCAGCCGCATTACAGCAGTTTCCGCCTGCCTGAAGAAACGCTGTATATCATTGGTCACAATATTGATTACGACATTCGCGCCATTCAAAAATGCGGTGTTGATACTTCTCATATTAAAGCGATTTGTACCCTTGCTCTGGCGCGTCTGGTCTGGCCAGATGTTGAAGCACACAACATTTCTGCCTTAATTTACATGATCAGCAAAGGCAGCGAAAAAGCCCGCGATATGATTAAAAAAGCCCATCGGGCCGATATGGATATTATTCTGACCGCCAATATCCTGATGCATATTGTGCATCATCTGCAAATTGACAGTATTGAAGCCTTATATGCTGCATCTGAAGACGCCCGTATTCCACGTGTCATGAGTTTTGGTAAGCATCGCGGTACGGCCATTGCCGATTTACCAAATGATTATATCCAATGGTTACTGCGTCAGGATGAACTTGACCCTTATTTAAGAAAAGCCCTTGAGAACACCAACATCGTCACACTCTAAGCCCAACAATGTCATAAACCCTTCATATTAGTGTAATTTTCATTCTTTATAGTCAGCCTTAATTTATTTGGGGAATAAATTAAGGCATGATTCATTATCATAAAACACAGTTGGGCATTGACGCCCTGCAACAACGCCAGCTGCAATTGAATGCACGTCAACGCCGTCTTCTGGTGCTAATTGGGACCGAAGATTTCGAACAATTGGGCGACCAGTTTAAACAGCGTATTGCTACGCCAGAATTAATTGAACAATTACTGGAGATGGGTTTAATCAGCTCTGCTGCGACCGAGCCAACCGAAGCAGAAATTTTGGTGCCAGCTCAAGCCGAACCGCAAAGTGAAGCAGCCTCTACCCTACGTTCAGAAATTAAAACCACCTTAAATACGCCGGTGCCAAAACTGGTGGAAAAATGGGTCGAACATATTATTGCCCCGTCTTCAGCAGCCAAAGTGGCTGAAGCCGAACCTGCTGCGATTGCTCCAGAAATTCCGGTCCTGGAAATTGAAGTACCACCAGAAGTGGAGCCAGAGCCAGAACCGCTGGTTGCCTTGAGCTTTGAAGACACCAAGCAATTAATGGCCAGCTTGTTGCAGCGTTATTGTGGCCTAATGGCCAAGCAGCTTATTCTCCGCATTCAGGCTGCACCGGATATTCGTAGCCTGAAACTGTGTCAAATGCAGTGGATTACCGAATTACAGGAATCGCGTTTGCCACCAAAAGAACTGAACCATGCTTTACAGCAAATTAACTTTTCGCTGCAAAGCCTGCAAAGCACCTGAAGATTCATATAATTTTGCTTCGCTTTAAGTCTTTTTTCATCTAAGAATTTTCTTTATATACGCTAAAAACCTTTATAAATAGCGGTTATTGTTCAGCTTTTAGAAAAATAATTAAAAATAAGCAATCCTTTCTTAAAACACTAAGACTTAAGACCAATAGTGAGATTGGCCACAGCACGGCATAACAACAGCTCTGTATTCTGTTGGGAATGAAGCATGTCTGCCCTGCACTACCTGCAATTTGAACCCTTTGATAATCCGATGCAACTCAGCAAAGTTGGTAACTGGGTCATCACCTTTTTAAGTCCTAAAGACGAACTCAAGCAGATTCAGCTGGCCATTACCCATGTCATTCCACGTCAGGTTTCCGCACAGTTACAGCCCCGCCGTATCATCATTCACAACACCGAACATGAACAGCGCTGGCTGATTCAGGCGATTGAATGCTTCGACAGCACCCGCAATCAGGAAATCATCCTGAACGCTGCAGATGAAACCGCCCAACAGATGCTGCGCAGCATTTTGCAGGAATTTCATAAATACGATGTTGATGTCGGCCTGATTTAAAGCGGTTAGAGTGAAATCATCACCTGTTTTGAAGTCTTTGAAGATCAGGCATCGCTTTTTACAACTTTATGCATGCAAAATGGGCACAAGTCTTTTAGAATCAGGTCACTTATAAATAAAGAGTAAAGACGTATGAGTCGGCATATTCCTAAGTCTGCGAACCTCACCGCCTTAACCATTTCTCATTTTTATCCGAGCTTGAATCAATGTTTACATGCCTTGTTTCATTATCATCAAGGCCCACAATTAACGCTTAAAAATGATCCGGTATCTTCGCAGCATGTCTGTGTACAACAACGTACACAAGGTCGTTTGAAAAAAGAAATCCGCTTAAATAAAACAGAAGTTGAGCAGGCCAATAAAAATCGTCTGGCGCTTTATCAACTGTTGGCGCATGTGCTGAATCAGTTTGAAACCGCTTAGGCCAGCTTAAAACAAGAAACTTAGCAAATGCTAAGTTTCTTTCTATTCAATAATTTTATAAATATTATTGCTCTTCTGGCTTTCAAAAAATAATTCAATACTTGGCAGGATAATTTCATCCTCGACAATAATATGGTCAATTTTCTTAAATAACGGCAATTCAGCTGTTTTGGCATTTTCAGCAATCTGACGCAGCTGTGCTTTGGCATCATAACGGTGCTGATACTGATCTTCTACTTTAATATCAATTAATTGGCTCATGGTTATTTCCTCTTATCATTGGTTTTCTTGAAGACAATTTGTTATAGCATAGCTGATTCAAGTTTGACTAAACAGAGTTGTTAATTTGTTTGACAATGTTAATTCTATGCTTTATTAGGTCAGTATAATTAAAAATAAGTGATTGATTTTTATTGTTTAACATTTTATCCGATTTTTCTTATTCTTAACAATTTGCTCAATGTGACGCTCAATTCATCGTGATTTTAAGCAAGAAAAAGCTCGCATTGCTGCGAGCTTTTTTATGTTGGAAGGCTAGTGCTAGATCTATTGTTTGAACCGGAGTTACAAACTCAACAAGCTGTCATTGATCCGTCCAACTACATCGTAGCGTCTTTGTTTTGCGACCTACTGTAGGTTCACTATAGTCCCCTTCGGTTTGGATTGGCAAGCCTTCTAACATTTCTCAGCATTTGTATAGCAAAAAGCCTATTGAACAAAACTTAATCAGGCTTATTATATTTCTGTCGTGAAATTCAGCCTTATTTTTCTCAGCGCATCTGCTCTCATTTTTACCCTGCTCTATCGCTAGATTGATAGCAAATAATCGCCGGCAACAGAATGAAACATAAGTCTTTTTCTAAATTCTGCGTTATCCGTTATAGTGGACTTGAGACATTAAATTAAAAAGAGGAATTGAAGATGCAAAAATTTATTATTCTGTTTGCATTCTGCCCGTTTGCAGTTTTAGGTCTAGGTTTTATCGTGTATCAATTCCTGAGCAACATGCCAAGCGTCGAGTACTGGATTATGCTGTTAATTCCAGCCTTCGCAGTTCCTATTTTAACGGCCCTGATTGTGTATCAGGAACCGAATCATCCATAATGAATAAGCTAGATACGACTCATTGATCCCCTATTTATCAAAAGGACGCTCAATTCAGCGTCCTTTTTCTGTGATTATTTTTCTTGGATTATGTCTAGCTTTACTTGAGTTGCACCGGATCTTCGCTGGTCGATTCAATGATGTAATCAATATTTTCAACCAGGTCTTTATTAAACAGCCTGACTTTTGCCCGCGCATTGGCATATTCGAAAAACAGACCCTCTGCAATTGCTTTTTCACGCGATTCTGTCATGCCAATTTCATGATCATTCGGCACAAAATAGACTTCTTCAGGAATTAATTTAACGATATAACCCATTGTTCTGACTCTTATGGTGTTTTAATAATTTACCCTGCGACATTTATAGGCTGAAAAATCGCTTCCGGCTATGGCGAATTCATCCGACAGTTATGCTTATTTTTGATATGCCATCTCAATGCCAGTCATATAAAGAAAAAATATTTTAAAATCATATAGATTATTTAAATTTAGGTGCTTCTATATTTCACTAAACTGATCTGATGTAGTGACGAGATTTTTCTGATTAAACAGATTTTTTATTCAGCCTTTCTGTCCTCATGTAAAGCTTAAAGCGGATGTTTCTGTTTTGCCGGTGATGAGGCTGTAAAAACCTAAAAGTGATATTTTTTAATCAGAACAAAGATAAAAATACAAAGAAAATGCAGTACTATGACTACTTTTTAACCACAGATAGAAAGGCAAACCAATAAGCATTGCCCTTCGATGATGGTTCAGCATTCGTTATTCAAGCCAGATTATGGAAAGGATTTTGGTTCAAAACTGAAGTAAAGAATTTTAAATGATTGAATCTTGGTAATTTTTATAGTTTTTTATGGATCAGAATTTGGTGCGCCCGGCGGGAATCGAACCCACGACCCCAAGCTTCGGAAACTTGTACTCTATCCAACTGAGCTACGAGCGCGCGTCGCACATCATAACAAAAAAATGCACAAGGTAAAGCAACTATATATAAGTTCTTTATTTTTATGCTTATGCTTTAAGCAATCGTTCCAAATATACGATGCAGAATTCCCGGTAGATTACTTGGTTTATTGGGCAATATCGCTCACAATAGCCTCTCCCTACACCATGCGAGATTTTCATGACTGATGCATTGACGTTAAGAGACTTGTCTAAAACCTATCGCAATGGGTTTCAGGCCTTAAAAGGTATCAATTTGACTGTACCTGAAGGTGAATTTTATGCGCTGCTGGGTCCCAACGGTGCAGGCAAATCTACAACGATCAGTATCATTAGCTCCTTAACCAAGAAAACCTCAGGCACCGTGGAAATTTTTGGCCACAATCTGGATACCCATCCCTCTCAAGCCAAACAGTGTCTGGGCGTGGTACCACAAGAGTTTAACTTTGGTCATTTTGAAAAAACCTTTGATATTCTGGTCACTCAGGCCGGTTATTACGGTATTCCCAAAAAAGTGGCGCAGCAACGTGCCGAACTGTATTTAGAAAAACTGGGACTGTGGGATAAACGCGCTACGCAAGCGCGAATGCTGTCTGGCGGGATGAAACGCCGCTTGATGATTGCCCGCGCCATGATGCATGAACCGAAATTGCTGATTCTGGATGAACCGACCGCCGGGGTCGATATCGAACTGCGCCGCTCGATGTGGGATTTCCTGATTGAAATGAACAATAGTGGCACTTCCATTATTCTGACCACCCACTACCTGGAAGAAGCGGAAATGCTGTGCCGCCGGATTGCCATTATTGACCGCGGTGTGATTAAAGAAGACACCACCATGAAAGGCTTCCTGAACCAGCTGAATGAAGAAACCTTTATTTTCGATCTGGTTCAGCCGATTCAGCCCATTCATCTGGATATTATCGGGGTACGTTTTAATCTGGTCGATCCGCTGACCCTGGAAGTGACTATGGACAAGGCCCATACCGTGAATGAGCTGTTCCAGTTACTGGAATCACAAGGGGTACAGGTGCGCAGTATGCGCAACAAGGCCAATCGTCTTGAAGAATTATTTGTGAAGATGGTAGAGAAAAATCTTGCAGGAGTCGCGCAATGAACTTTAATCAATTAAGAGTTGCGCTGTATACGCTGGTTCATAAGGAAATCCGCCGTTTTATGCGGATCTGGCCACAAACCCTGTTACCACCGGCCATCACCATGAGTCTATATTTCGTGATTTTCGGTAATCTGGTCGGTTCACGTATTGGGGAAATGGGCGGCTTTAGCTATATGCAGTTTATTGTGCCCGGCCTGATCATGATGGCGGTCATTACCAACAGTTATGCCAACGTCTCCTCTAGTTTCTTTAGTGCCAAATTCCAGAAAAGCATTGAAGAACTGATCATGAGTCCGGTGCCATTACATGCCATTTTGTGGGGCTATGTGCTGGGTGGAGTATGTCGCGGCGTACTGGTCGGCATTATTGTGACCTTAATGAGCCTGTTTTTCACCGACCTATACATTACCAACTGGTTTGTGACTATTTATACCGTACTGATCACTTCATTATTACTGTCTTTAGGCGGTTTTATTAATGCCGTTTATGCCAAATCATTTGATGATATTTCCATTATTCCAACCTTTGTGCTAACACCGCTCACCTATTTAGGTGGTGTGTTCTATGCAATTAGTGCATTATCGCCGTTTTGGCAAAACCTTTCTTTAATTAACCCTGTGGTGTATATGGTCAACGCCTTCCGTTATGGCATTTTAGGACATAGCGATGTCAACGTGACCGTTTCCCTAGGCGTGATTACATTATGCTGTGCTGTGTTATATGGCATTGCCTATCATTTACTCTCCCGTGGTTCAGGAATGCGTGAATAATGAGCGTAGAAAATTCTTTATTGGGTAAAGACACTCAGTACCCTACAACTTATCAACCTGATGTGCTGTTTCCGATTGCGCGTGCTGAAGCGCGGGAAAAATATGCGCATGTGGCTGGTATTCAGCAAGGTAAAGACTGGTGGCATGTCTTTGAGATGTCCTGGTTAAATGCAGCCGGCGTTCCGCAAGTTGCTATTGGCCGGATTCACTTGCCTGCCACCTCACCAAATTTAATCGAGTCGAAATCTTTAAAGCTGTATTTCAACAGTTTGAACTTTAGCACCTTTGCTTCAACAGACGCGCTGATCAATACCGTCGAGCAGGATTTATCAGCCGCGGCACAGGCACAGGTCAATCTGGAACTGTTATCTGTCGATGATCTGGCAATTAGCCATCCTGAAGGCATATGTATTGATGACTTAAGCCCGACCCGACTGGAAAATCATCCGGATGCGCCCTTATTACAGCACGATGCCGAGCAAGACGAACAGGTCGAAGTGCAACTGTATTCACATTTATTGAGAAGTAACTGTCCGGTCACCGGTCAACCTGACTGGGGCACAGTTTTTATCCGCTATCAGGGTAAAAAACCTTGTTATCGCAGTATTTTGGCTTATATTATTTCTTACCGTCAGCATAACGGTTTTCATGAGCAATGTGTTGAACAGATGTTTGCCGACATCTGGCAAAACCTGAATCCTGAAAAACTGATGGTGTATGCCACCTATACACGTCGTGGCGGATTAGACATTAATCCATGTCGTGTATCGGATTTAACATGGATGCCTCGCCCTATTCGTTTAGCGCGACAATAAAAAAACATTGAGGTTAACAGATGCCATTTTTTGGTTTTATTCCTTCCGAGGAACTTTTAAATACCATTCAAACTGCGCAGCAGAAAAAAAATTCAAGCGAACCGCTGTATCCATTACGTGATAAAACAGCATTAATGATTAATGATGAAATCATTGATGCCATTTTAACCGAGCTTGTCCGCCGTTTCCCGCCAAGTGACAAACGCGATACTGCGGAAAAACTGGCCGGTTATGTCAAATCCACCGTAGCGGTGTTACTCAAGCAATTGTTGAGTAAAGCCCCGAACGATGTGGTCAAGCAATCAATTGAATTTTCTGAACGCAGCCTGTTTAAAGATGCAGACGGCAACACGCGTGTCGGTGAAAGTTTAGATGCCAGCCTGGTGACCAATCTAAAAAACACCTATGCCGAAATTAAAGCCGGCAATGACATTAACAAGTCTGCTTTGGCCGAGTTGTATAAACAGTTTGCTGAAGCTACTGTGCGTCATTTTATGAATGACTTTAATAAAACCCTCGATTTGGGCATGATCAAACGTAAAGCAGCTGATATTGGCTCAGCTGCGGTTATTAAAGCTGTACATATTGCGGTGGATAAAATTATTCCAAATCTGACCAAAGATGAACTGGTCGCGCTGGCGGAATATCACGACACCCTGTTTCATGCATAAGTAGAAACACCTTCAATAAACCTGACTCCGGTCAGGTTTTTTTATGCCACTTTTCCCGCAACATTTCTCTATAAAGGAGGGAGGATGAAGCCCCGGTTGAACTTTGTTACAAACAGCGCGCATTTTTTAGACAGGCTTTGTCACTTTTTGTATATGCGCTTGCCTGTAGCGCCAGAATGAATGTTATCTTAATTGCCTGTGTGAACTGTCTTTTTAAATCGACACTTTTGCTCAACCTGTTTTAATTTTTAAATACCATCTGCTTTTTGTCACTAAATTGATAATACATTGGGAAATTGAACCAATATGTTGAATCGTTATTTCTATAAAAAATTACAGCGTCTTTCTTTACTTGTTGGTGCTCTTTCCTTATCCAGTGTTGTTCAGGCCAATGACTTCCTCAGCCATCCGGACTATCCAAACTTTAAGCAAAAAACCATGCAGCAGTATGGGCTCAGTTCCGAGCAAATTGATCGCGCCATGAGCGGTGCCAAAAATCTGCCGAATATTATCAACATCATGAATCGTCCCGGTGAAAGCAAACCGTGGTATGCCTATAAAACCAATTTTCTGGCTGAAAGCACCATTCAACGTGGTGTGCGTTTCAAACAGCAATATGCCGATACCCTGAATCGTGCCGAACAGCAGTTTGGCGTGCCGCAAGCGATTATTCTGGGGATTTTAGGTGTGGAAACCGGTTTTGGTTCCAATAAAGGCTCTTTTATTACCCGGGATGCGCTGGCCACTTTAGGTTTTGGTTATCCACGCCGGGCCGAATATTTCCAGAGTGAACTGTCTGCGCTAATTGCCTGGAGCTATAAAGATGGTGTTGCCACCCATTCTGTGGTCGGTTCCTATGCCGGTGCAATTGGCTATCCACAGTTTATGCCAAGCAATATTCCTAAATTTGGCGTCGATTATGATGGCAACGGACATATTGATTTAAGAAATTCAGCAGTAGATGCGATTGGTTCGATTGCCAACTATTTGGCCCAACATGGCTGGCAGCGTAATCAGCCGATTGCTTTTCCAGCTCGTTATAGCGGCTCAACTCCGGATGCCGTGATTGCCAAAGATCTAACCTTACATACCCCGTATGGTGTGCTGAAAAATCAGGGCATCAGTCCGCTGAACCCGATTGTGAAAATTGATGATCTCGATCTGGTCAATGTCATTCAATTACAAGAAAATTATGGTCCAATTTATTACATCACCTATCCAAACTTTCAGGTGATTACCACCTATAACCGCAGCCGTATGTATGCTACTGCACTCTGGTTATTGGGCACTGAAATTGTCAGTCGATAAGAACTTATTTTTACTCAAAAGTTACAAAGTCAAGATTTTTTTACGAGATTTTGCGCACAAAAACGACTTTCCACACAATTTGTTACAATATTGGTTATTTTTTAATCAAAAGAGGTAAAAGTTTGGTATTTTTTGTCGTTATTTCCGTGTAAAGACTAGACACCTTTAGTAAACGATGAATATTATCCATTTCGTCAAATATGGTTGCAAAAGTGAAATAACAGGCATGATGTCTGCTATATCAACCACTTAGGGTTGATTCACGGCATCAAGCTGCAGGAGTTTTAAACATATGCATTCTTCAATTAAATATTTACTGGCGCTGTCGACGGTATTTACCTTAAGTCAGTCGCAAGCCGAAATGGTACAGTCATCATCGTTCAATAACGACAATGAAAGTTCTAGCCTGGCTGCCCGTGTGCTGAACAAAGAAGCACAAAGCTTTAATACTCACTTCTCTAATTTAAATAGCCTTTCAATTACAGAACGTTCTGGCGATAAAATCCGCCGCGAAACCATCGCTGCAAAAATTGAAATCCCAGAAGAAGAGCCTTCTGTCATTGAAAAGTTAAACACCGTAGCATCGAATACTGTTCGTAAGTTCAGCCAGACTGGTATGGCTTCCTGGTATGGTCGTCAGTTCCACGGTCGTAAAACTGCCAGCGGCGAAACATTCGACATGAATGCCATGACTGCAGCACACCGCAGCCTGCCACTGAACTGCTATATCCGTGTGACCAACAAGAACAATGGCAAAAGCGTAATCGTTAAGGTTAATGACCGTGGTCCATTCCATGGTAACCGTGTAGTTGACTTATCTTACGGTGCTGCGAAACGTTTAGGCATTACCAATGCCGGCGTAGCCAAAGTCAGCATTGAACGTGTAGATGGTCCAAACTCCTAATACCCGTTTAAGCTCCTGCACCATATGACCCAAAAGCCACCTCCGGTGGTTTTTTAATGCCCAAATTCAGGGAAAGACGCTTACTTCCCTATCCATTTTTTGGATTTTAAATACGCTGATCTGGTCATCAAAGTGAATGATCTGTTCTAAAAATACAGATTTGCATTCATTTCCACGCTTAGCGTGCTTTTCATCCTTTTTAAATCCTTAGGTAGCTTTTTATTTTTTTCTGCGCTTAAAACGCATCCTATGCGCATTTAGCCCTATTCCTTTATACAGGAATTTCCCTATTTCCCTCATTTTGAGATTTTCAGGTATTTTTGCCGACCAATTTTGACCGTTTTCTGTTTCTCGTTTATAGTGAGAACATTCTTGAAAACTCAGAAAAATAATGCAAAAGGAGTGCTGCATGAAAACAATTTCAGAATGGCTGGATGAATATAGCGAAAGTCATCAAAACAAGACCAATAAACTGATTCACTGGGTCTGTGTACCGACCATCTATTTTTCCATTATTGGCATCATTGCGCATTTCAGCACCCTGCTTACTGCCCTGTTACTGGTGCTGGCCTTTATTTTTTATGCACGCCTGGATCTGGTACTGGCCGTGGCCATGGCAGCACTGACTCTGGTGATGGCCTGGTTAATCTGGATTTTACCGGTTGGTGTTGGTTTTTATATTGCGCTGTTTGTTTTTGCCTGGATTGGACAGTTCTATGGCCACAAGGTCGAAGGCAAAAAACCATCGTTCTTTAAAGATCTGCAATTCCTGCTGATTGGACCGCTCTGGTGTATGGATGCCTATTTAGGCAAGATTTTACCATCCTGGAAATCTCGCCAGCACACCACGCATCTGGATGTCCAAACCTAAAGACGCTTACACATCAGGAAGCATTTTGCTCCAGTGCTGGAGGGCTTATTGATAGATGCTTCCCTGATGCTTTAACCAGCCATCAACATGGCGTTTTTGCGGATCATGATGGGTCCAGTGAATCACGCCACCTTTGTCGGTATATTCATATTCACCAAAGAACTCGACAGTATCGCCTTTTTGCAGACGGTCGATGCGTGGAGCCAAATCAATATTGTGGGCAACCAGCAAGGTTTGCCCATTGCCAAGTTCCAGAATAAAACGCTGATGGCGCGAACCTTCATTGTCATCACTTAACAGTGCCACTACTGTACCAGTAGCTTGTACCTGTACATCATTTTTTCGTTGCTGAAAGGCTTGGGCAATTTTGGCGGTATCATCCTGAACGGGAGCTTGCAGTGTGGTTTCAGACTGCTGTTGAGTGAAGGTATTTGAACCGGAGTTTTGCGGTTGTAGGTCGATACCTAAATAAGCCGCAACCAGCAGCGCAATTACTGCGCCAATGCCCATATTGGTTTTCTTCGACATTGTTCTTCCTGTTGTTGTCTTGGTCATAAAAAAAGCCCCGAAACGGGGCTTTTTCGCAAAATAAATTATTTTGCAGCAGCTTGAGCAGCAGCAACTTCTTCTGCGAAGCTCATTTCTGCTTTCTTCTCAATACCTTCACCTACTTCGAAGCGAACGAATTGAGCAACAGTTGTGTTAGCAGCTTTCAATGCATCAGCAACTTTCTTCTCGTTGTCGATTACGTACATTTGACGCTCAAGAACAACTTCGTTCAGGTATTTTTCAACTGAACCAGTTACCATTTTTTCAACGATGTTCGCTGGCTTACCAGATTCGATTGCTTTTGCTTCAGCAATTTCTTTCTCTTTCGCGATCAGCTCAGCAGGAACCTGTTCAGCAGTTACTGCAACCGGGTTGAACGCAGCAACGTGCATTGCAATACCTTTACCAGTTTCAGCTTCACCTGTGTAAGCAACAACAACACCGATTTTCAGACCGTGTTTGTAAACTGCAAGGTTTTCACCTTCAATGATTTGCGCACGACGAACCTGGATGTTTTCACCAATTTTTTGAACAAGAGCAATACGCGCTTCTTCAACAGTTTGGCCATCTTCAAGTTTCAGTTCAGCAATTTTTGCAGCGTCAGTTTCGCCAGCAGCAAGTGCAGCAGCAGCAACTTTCGCAGAGAAGCCAGCAAAGTTTTCGTCTTTAGCAACGAAGTCAGTTTGGCAGTTTACTTCTAGAAGGATTGCTTTGTTACCTTCTTGAGCGATTGTGATCGCACCGTCAGCAGCAATGTTACCTGCTTTTTTAGCAGCTTTTGCTTGACCAGATTTACGAAGGTTGTCAATCGCTAATTCGATGTCACCACCCGCTTCCGTCAAAGCTTTTTTACATTCCATCATTGCTAAACCAGTACGGTCACGCAATTCTTTAACCATGCTTGCAGTAATAGCAGTCATGTGAATCTCCTAATTCGGTAGAAAATGAATTCTTTTTAGAACAGAAACGGCCCAGAGGATACTCATGGGCCGCCTGCATACATGACGCTTACTTTGCCACCATCACATGTCGCAAAAATGACAAGCTTGCGTCAAAAACGCATTAAGCCTCAGAAGCTGGAGCTTCTTCGCCTTTCGCTTGAGCATTTGCTTGGGTTTGAGCGTACTCTTTACCAGCAATGATCGCATCAGCCATAGCAGAAGCGTAAAGTGTTACTGCACGGATCGCATCGTCGTTACCCGGAATAACGTAGTCTACGTTGTCTGGGTTAGAGTTTGTATCAACGATACCGATTACAGGAATACCTAGGTTTTTCGCTTCTTTGATCGCGATTGCTTCGTGGTCAACGTCAATTACGAATAATGCGTCAGGTAAACCACCCATGTTTTTAACGCCGCCTAAAGCACGTTCAAGTTTTTCCATCTCACGGCTACGCTCTAAAGCTTCACGTTTAGTCAGCTTAGCGAAAGTACCGTCAGTAGATTGAGTTTGAAGATCTTTTAAACGGTTGATAGATTGGCGAAGTGTTTTCCAGTTCGTCAACATACCACCTAACCAACGGTGATCTACATATGGTTGACCAGCGCGTTGAGCTTGTTCACGGATGATGTTAGAAGCAGCACGTTTAGTACCAACGAACAAAACTTTGTTCTTTTTGCTTGCTAATTGGTTAGCGAAGTTCAAAGCATCATTTAACGCAGGAACAGTGTGCTCAAGGTTGATGATGTGAATTTTGTTGCGCGCGCCAAAGATGTATTGACGCATTTTTGGGTTCCAGAAACGAGTTTGGTGACCAAAGTGCGCGCCAGCTTGTAGAAGGTCGCGCATGCTTACGTTGTAATCTGCCATTTTCTTTACCTTAAAGTTTGGGTTAGGCCTCCATATATCCGCATTCTCCACCCCAAAGGGCACCCAGAGTAATGTGACGATATATGTGCGGATTTTGTTGCCCCATCGCACAATGCCCGCGAAATTTATTCACGAAAAAGCATTTGATAAAATGGGCGGCTATTTATACCATAGTCACATATAAATTTCCAAAAGTTTTTAGAGATCATGAACAGTACTTATCAAGCGCCTCGTCGATTAATTAAAACCGCAGATGAAATTGAGAAAATGCGGGTAGCGGGACGACTGGCAGCGGAAGTTTTGGATATGATCAAGCCACATATCAAACCGGGTGTAACCACACTTGAGCTTGATACGATTTGTCACGATTATATTGTCAATGTACAAAATGCCATTCCAGCCTGCCTGGGCTATGGTGCAGCCCCAGGTCGTCCGGCCTTCCAGCATACCATCTGTACTTCGGTAAACCACGTGGTGTGTCACGGTATTCCATCTGAAAACAAGACATTGAAAAAAGGCGATATCCTGAATATTGATGTCACAGTCATTAAAGATGGCTACCACGGCGATACCAACATGATGTATGTGGTGGGCGGCGAAACTTCTATTCTTGCTAACCGTCTATGCAAAGTAGCACAGGAAGCTATGTACCGCGGTATGGAAGTTGTAAAACCAGGTGCGACCATTGGTGATATTGGCCATGCCATTCAGAAATATGTCGAATCTGAGCGCTTTAGTGTGGTGCGCGAATATTGCGGTCATGGCATCGGTACCACTTTCCATGACGAACCACAAGTGCTGCATTATGGCCAGCCAGATACCGGTATGATTTTAGAAGAAGGCATGACCTTTACCATTGAACCAATGGTGAATGCAGGTGTTTGGCAAACCAAATTACTGGGCGACAAATGGACCGTGGTGACCAAAGATCACAAACTTTCAGCGCAATATGAACACACTATTTTAGTGACTAAAGACGGTCTGGAAGTCCTGACTGCACGCCCTGAAGAAGACCTGTCACGTTTTCAGTCTTAAGCTGTCATTGGCGTAAAAACTAAAAAAATTGTCAGAAAGGTCACATTTATGTGGCCTTTTTTATCATCCCAAATTCCTACTAAAAAATTATTAATCAACAACTTATATAAGGATTTAGGTTTTATACCTAAAAACCGTATCACCATTTCTAGCTACACAAGTCATAAACAAGTCACAGAGCAGCAAAGTTATTTCAAGAATGTTACAAATGTAATAAAACAATCTTCTTCAAAAACAACAGTCTTGCTTTATCTAACTATTAAATAATGGCCCTTATAAAAACGAGCAACAAATTGGACATGGAGTCCCTTATATATGAAGAAGACCTTATTATTTGCCAGCACTCTGTTGGCCTTACCTGCTGTTTCTTATGCCTCACCGTATTTTAGCCTGCAAGATGGTGATGGATTTAAACGCTTTTCTGTATCAGTCGGTGCTTTACATGTCATGCCACAAGGTAAAGCCCAACCTTTCCGAGTTAACACATCGGTTAAAGAAGGTGAAACTGCAAAAGTTGGAGATATCAAAGCACAAACGGTGCTCGACAATATCAAACCAGGAAGTAGCGTCAATCCTTTCTTAAAGGCTACTCTTGATGGGCTAGCTTTAATTAATGCTGATGTCGCCTCAGCAGTAAGTGGAACTGCTGAAATCCGTGGACTCAGTCAATGGGATAATCCAGGTACGGGTTTAGAAGCCGATGATGTCACCACATTGGGCATCATGACCAATTACTTTTTTACCGACAATATTTCTTTTGAAATGAAAGCTGGTATTCCGCCTAAAGTCGATTTACAAGGTAAAGGAAAAATTTATGCACCTTTTTCAGCAACTGCAACACCTATGGGCGGAGCTTTAGGAAATTTAGAGCTTGAAAATGATATTTTCATTACCGATCTAGAAGCGCATGGTCCTGCAGCTTCGGCACGTGCTTGGACACCAGCATTTGAGTTTCAGTATCATTTTGGCAAAACCGGTGTGAATAAATTCCGCCCTTATGTCGGCCTAGGTTTAATGTATGCCTACTTTAACGAACTGGAAATTAACCCGCGTACCGAACAGGATCTGATTGCCGCCGGTCATATGATTGCCAATATCAAACAGGGGCAAGCCGGTGCATCACTGGAAGGCACACCTAGTAATGCCAATCCGAAAGTTGAACTTGAAGCCTCGGATACGTTTGCACCGGTAGCAACAGTTGGTTTTACCTATGACTTTAATGAAAAATGGTTTGCGGTTGGTTCGCTGTCCTATGCACATCTGCAAAATGACACTACCATTACCGTGACCGATGCAACGCATGGCGAACTTATTCGTTCTAAGGCCGATATTGAAGTGAATCCGATTTTGGCCTATGCCGGTATTGGTATCCGTTTCTAGACTTTAATTTTTCAGTCCATCATCAGACAGCCTTTCAGGCTGTCTTTTTTGATGCAGCCATAAAAAAATTTTATCTTTTATTTAATTTTTATTCTATCGCCTCCCGCGCGGCAATCTACTAACATAAGCAGGTCTTTCCTGGCTGCCGGACTTTTTATGTCAGATACCCATTTTTCCAAAGCCCTGATTTATATGCTGATGGGAAGTGCCATTATTCTGGCGCTGTCATTGGGGGTACGACATGCCTTTGGCCTGTATCTGGTGCCAATGAGCCATGAATTTGGCTGGGGGCATAATGTCTTTAGTCTGGCCATTGCCATGCAAAACCTGATCTGGGGTGCGGTACAACCAGTTACCGGCGCCTTTGCCGACAAATATGGCAGTAAAATTGTGGTCGCCGTTGGTGGTGCCTTATATGCACTGGGTTTATTGCTGATGGCGGTCAGCTCGACTGGCTGGCTGCTGAATTTAAGTGCCGGTTTAATTTTAGGTCTGGCGCTCTCTGCCACCTCTTTTCCGATTTTACTGTCTGCAGTTGGCCGGGCTGCACATCCTTCAAAACGTAGTCTGGCGATGGGAATTGCCAGTGCGGCAGGTTCTTTCGGTCAGTTTATTATGCTGCCGACCACACTGCTGTTATTGCAGAATTTAGGCTGGAAAGGTGCACTGGTGGTTAGCGCCATTCTAATGACCCTGCTGATTCCTTTGGCATGGACCTTAAAAGCACCGATGTATACCGACCCGAATGCAGCGACCACCAAACCGCAACCGGCGTTAACATTTAAGCAGATTCTGGTGATTGCCAAAAACCACAAGCCGTTCTGGTTTTTATCGTTGGGCTTTTTTGTCTGCGGCTTTCAGGTGGTGTTTATTGGTATTCATTTGCCGGGTTATTTAATTGATCATGGGTTTAATGCCACCACTGGTACCATCTTCCTGGCCTTAGTCGGTTTATTCAATATTATCGGCACCTATACGGCTGGCTGGTTGGGCGGCCAATATTCCAAACCGCATTTACTGATGTGGCTGTATGGTCTGCGTGGCCTTGCCATTATCGCCTTTTTACTGTTACCGCTCAGTACTTGGACAATTTATGGCTTTGGTGTCATTATGGGACTGTTATGGTTATCGACCGTGCCACTGACCAATGGCATTGTAGCCAATATGTTCGGGGTGAAATATCTGACCATGCTCAGTGGGATTGTGTTCTTTACCCATCAGGTTGGTTCGTTCCTCGGTGGCTGGCTGGGTGGCCTGAACCATGACTTAACCGGTAACTATAATGCCATCTGGATGTTCTCGATTGCGCTAAGTGCTTTTGGCGTCTGGGTACATTTCTTTGTGAATGAACAGGCGGTGGTGCATGACTAATTCAATGTCGCTGTTAAAAATTCTGATTGGCCTGTGCATCATCAGCTTTTTTATTTTATCGCTGCTGTTATGGATGAAAACCCCGCAGCTGTTTGAATACTTTAATCAGGCGTTTTGTGCACATTAATGTTTAAAAAACCGCAGCATCAACAGCAAATTCAGTTATTTGGTTTGCTGTTTTAATTAAAAGAATATAAATCATATATTTAATTATTTTTATAGCCTTTTCATAAGTTTAGCATTTCTTCTGATTTTATTTGGCCTGCGGTTTTTTCTAAATTTTCTTGAAGCAATAACACTGAGAGAAAAATTTAAACATGACCAGTCTGACCCCACTTTCCCAAGCCATTCATGATGCACCGCGCTGGCATCAGGCCGATCAATTTCAGGACGGCAGCGAAATCCGTATTGTTCCACACACTGACCAGGCTCTTGGTGCGGTGGTGTATGGATTAGATGCGCGCAAGGCTCAATCGGGTGAAACCATTTTCCGGCTGAAACAGGCCTTGGCAGAACATTTAGTTTTAATTTTCAAACAGCAACAGCTGGATGATTTACAGTATCTGGCCTTTGCCACCTATTTCGGTTCAATTTTCCATCCCGCTGCCGACACGCCTGTACTGGCCGCGCAGGATGATAGCGGTGTACCACCCGATATCGTGCCTGTTTCCAATGCAGTAGGACAAGGCGATTATACTGGTCATGGTGAATTAAGCCCACATGCCGATCATCAATGGACACCGCTGCCCTCCTTTGGCTCTTTGCTCTATGCTATTGAACTGCCACAAAATGGTGGCCAGACCAGCTGGATTAATACCATCAAAGCTTATAATGCCCTAGATGCCGACACTCAGGCACATATCAACCAGCTACAATTAATCACTTACAACCCTTTTGTTCGCCGGCAGAAAACCCAAGCCTCGTCGCAAGACGGCGTTTATGGCAACAGTCCGCTGTATCGCTTTAAAGATCAACCGGTTTTAAGCCATGCCTATCCACATCCTTTGGTGCGCACCCATCCAGAATCCGGGCGTAAAGCCTTGTGGCTCAATACCCATACCGAAGTGGAACTGGAAAACTATGAAGATCAGGCTGGTAGCGAACTGATTGCCCAGTTACGTGCCCATCTGCTTCAACCAGAATTTGCCTATGAGCATCAGTGGGAAGTCGGTGATATTGTGTTCTGGGATAATCAGGCCACTCTGCATTCCCGCCGTCCATTTCCGGCCGAACAGCGCCGTCTGTTAAAACGTATCAGCCTGGCAGGTAGTCGTCCATTTTAATCACCATAAAAATATAATAAAGAGAAAGGTCATTTAAGCCTTCGACAATAACGACTCATCATGTAGATTTTCCGCCATTGAGGAATGACCGCCTCAATGGTTTTATTTTTAAATTTTTAGTCATCCTATTTTGGGAATATCAGGATAGAGGTTTTAAATTAAATTTTTTAAAAATACAGCTTTTAACAAAATCGGCAATCGGATTACTTTTTCTCACTCAAACTGCCTAGTGTATTTTTCCTTTTCTGCTTAATGTATTAAAAAACAAGCCATTGCCATAGCTGCAAAAAGGAGAAGAAAATGAACGAGATTCAGTTTTCAGATTGTGTTCGTGCATGTATGACCTGCTCTCTGGCCTGTACCAACTGTGCCAGTGCCTGCCTGAAAGAAGAACATTTAGAAATGATGCGGGAATGTATCCAGCGCTGTCTGGACTGTGCTGATCTGTGTCAGCTCTGCGCCCGCATGCAACAAAAGCAATCTCCATTTATCAAAGAGATTTGCGAGCTATGCGCAAAAGCTTGCGATTATTGTGTAGAAGAATGTGGCCATCATGAGGATGATCATTGCCAGCAATGTGCAGAAGCTTGCCGTCGCTGTGCTGAAGAATGCCGCAAAATGGCAGCTTAATCACTAGACTTACTGACCAGATTGAACTTTTTCAATCTAAAAAATAAAAAACCCGCAAGCCAAACCTGCGGGTTTTTGATCTAACCTGAATAAATCAAATTAGAATAAACGGTTCATACCATTCAAGGTTGCCACACGGTAAGCTTCTGCCATCGTTGGGTAGTTAAATGTAGTTTCTACAAAATACTTGATGGTATTGTTCGGGCTGTTCATCACCGCCTGACCAATGTGAATAATTTCTGCCGCGTTATTCCCGAAGCAATGCACACCTAACACTTCTAAAGTTTCACGGTGGAACAGAATTTTCAGTTCACCAACCGTATCACCGGTAATTTGCGCACGTGCCAGATGACGGAAAGAAGCCTGCCCCACTTCGTACGGAATTTTTTCTTCAGTCAGTTCCTGCTCGGTCTTACCAATTGAAGAAATTTCCGGAATGGTATAAATACCGGTTGGAATATCAGTCACCGGTGCCACATTTTCTTCGCCACTCATGTTGGCCCCTGCACAGCGACCCTGGTCATAGGCAGCAGACGCCAGAGATGGCCAGCCAATCACGTCACCAGCAGCGAAAATATTTTCTACTTCAGTCTGATATTGCTCATTTACCGTCAGCTGACCGCGGCTGTTTGGTTTCAGGCCGACATTTTCCAGACCCAGGCCATCGGTATTACCTGAACGGCCGTTACACCACAAGATGGCATCGGCTTTGATTTTCTTGCCGCTTTGCAAATGCAGCACCACGTGATCATCAAAGGTTTCCAAATGATCAATCTGCTCATTGTGACGAATTAACACACCCTGCTCACGCAAGTGATAAGACAAGGCATCGGAGATTTCATCATCCAGATAGCTGAGCAATTTATGCTGGGTGTTAATCAAGTCAACTTTATGGTCCAGACCAATGAAGATCGAGGCATATTCACAGCCAATGACACCGGCACCATAAATGATGATTTTCTGAATCGAGAAATCCAGATCCAGAATCTTGTCTGAATCGAATACACGTGGATGGTTAAAATCTAAAATTTCCGGACGATACGGACGCGAACCGGTTGCAATCACCAGTTGTGTAAAAATCAGGGTTTCCTTAATGCCTTCCGGACTGAATACCAGCACGGTATTTTTGTCCTGCACATAGGCACGACCATGATAGATATCAATTTTATTGCGGTCATAGAAGCGTGAGTGAGTATCGACCTGCTGCTGAATCACTTTATGTGCATTACGCAGCACCTGTTTCATGGTGAACTGTTTCCAGTCGCCCACTTTCTGGAACATCGGATCACGCTGGTAACGGATAATACTGGATACCGTCTGACGCAGCGCCTTACTTGGGATTGTGCCCACGTGAGTACAGTTACCGCCGAGTTGCTCACGCATATCCACCACAGCAACACGCATGCCTGATTTGGCAAGTTTCATTGCTGCGCCTTCACCTGCAGGACCAGAACCTAGGACCACCGCATCATATTTAACGAAAGTTCCGGCAACCACCTCTTTTTTACGTGGCATTCAACGCTCCTTAAACTAATCTATTCTGTTTATATCTCATATGCATATTATGACTGAAAACATCATGATTTTCTGTATTTACCTAGCATATATTGCGTGATAGCCACATTTTTTAAATGAATATCGTTTTTTTCCTATTTGCACCCAAGTCCGTTATAATGGAGGCGCTATTTTTCGAATATCTCCCCCGTCAAAACAGTGGAAAAGTTGAATATGTCTGAAAACCGTAAACCAGAACAGGGTGTTAAACTTCGTGGCGCAGAAAAGGTCGCTCGTATTCCTGTAAAAGTTGTGCCTACGGTTGAAACGCCGCGCAAACCGGACTGGATTCGGGTCAAGATGGCGGCACCAGAAGAAGTTCAACGGATCAAATCGACACTGCGTCAGCAAAAACTGCATACCGTTTGCGAAGAAGCAGCCTGTCCGAACCTGCCAGAATGTTTTGGTGGTGGTACTGCAACCTTTATGATTATGGGTGATATTTGTACTCGTCGCTGTCCGTTCTGTGACGTTGCCCATGGTCGTCCGAATGCACTTGATCCGGATGAACCGCGTCATATGGCTGAAACCATTGCCAACTTGGGTCTGAAATATGCGGTCATTACCTCGGTAGACCGTGATGACCTGCTTGATGGCGGTGCACAGCATTTTGTTGACTGTATTAAAGAAGCGCGTGCCTTAAGTCCGAATACCCTGCTAGAAATTCTGGTTCCGGATTTCCGTGGCCGTATGGATATTGCGCTGCGCATTATGACTGAATGTCCGCCAGATGTGTTTAACCACAATATTGAAACCGTGCCACGTTTATATAAAGCCATGCGTCCGGGTTCAGACTATCAGCACTCTTTAAACCTGCTGAAAATGTTTAAAGAATACTGCCCAGAAATTCCAACCAAGTGTGGCCTGATGGTGGGTATTGGTGAAACTGAAGAAGAAGTGATTTCATTATTGGATGATCTGAGAGCACATGATGTAGATTATGTGACCATTGGCCAATATTTACAGCCATCAAAACAGCACGCACCAATTGACCGCTTTGTAACACCAGAAGAATTTGAGCGTTATGCAGAACATGGCCGCAAACTGGGCTTTAAAAATATCTGGTCTGCACCAATGGTGCGTTCAAGTTATTTTGCAGACCGTCAATACTACGGCGAGCCAGTTCCAGCAGTACGTCGCAAGACTGATCCTGCCAAGAAAATTAGTGTACAAACCATCGAAGCATAAGCTGAGAAAACTAAGCTTAGAAAACAAGGCCCCGGATTCGGGGCTTTTTTACAAGGTCATCTTTTACTTAAATTTTTATATCGTCCTCGGATCAGAATTTTTAGCCCAGAGAGATCATCTGTTTCCTCTTAGATCCAAAGACGGCTCATCTTTAAAAAACACCCCATTTAAACCAGAAGTAAATTTCTATCATTCTTTTACCTAGCTGCTAAACCCTTACTTATCTTCACATTTCGTTGCGCGTTTTTACTTGAATAGCGATCATTTTTCAACCAATCTTCATCCATAGAGTTTGTTTTTAGCAATCGTTTTGATGGTCTTGATATTTAAAAAAACGATACCGAAGTTCCAAGAACAGCCTTCACCGGATGACTTCAGACAAAATGAAGCAGCATTTCTTTCATTTTTCCTTGCAGGCACGGTGATGCTGTAGCAGCCGGGAGAAATACAATAATGCTTTTTATACTCAGTATCGTCATTCTTGTTTTTACACTGTGGGCGATTTTCTATTTTCAGCTGTCACGCAACAGCGGCGCCATCACCCTGATCGCGGTCAGTATTGTCTCTGCCTTTATTAATCCCTGGTCCTTAATTTTAGGCATTCCGTTAATTGTGCTGAGCATAATTGTGATGGTGGATGCCTTGCGCATGAAAATCATCACCCAACCCGCGTATAAGGCTTTGTCACAAGCCATGCCAAGCATGAGCAGCACCGAACGTGAAGCACTGGATGCCGGCACCAGCTGGTGGGAAAAAGAGCTGTTTATGGGTGCGCCCAACTGGGATACCTTTGAGCAATATCCCTATCCTACGCTCAGTGCGGAGGAACAATCCTTTTTAGACAATGAAGTGGAACAGCTGTGCAACATGCTGGATGAATGGGAAATCCATCATAAGCACAAAGATTTATCTCCTGAAACCTGGCAGTTTATTAAAACCCATGGATTTTTGGGCCTGATTATTCCCAAGGAATACGGCGGCAAGGCTTTCAGTTCTTTTGCGCAAAGCCGGATTATGAGCAAAATTGCCTCACGCTCCCTAACCGCCGCGGTCAGCTGTATGGTGCCCAATTCCTTAGGCCCGGGTGAGTTGCTGCTGCACTACGGTACCGATGAGCAGAAAAAACGTTACTTGCCCGGTCTGGCCAAAGGCGAAGAAATTCCCTGCTTTGGGCTGACCAGCCCGGAAGCCGGCTCCGATGCCGGTGCCATCCCCGATACTGGCGTGGTCTGCTATGGCCAGTTTGAAGGCCGGCACGTACTGGGTCTGAAAATGAATTTCTCCAAACGATGGATTACATTGGCACCCATTGCCACCGTGATTGGTCTGGCTTTTAAACTGTATGATCCGGAAGGCTTACTCGGCGATAAGACTAAAACCGACTACGGCATTACCTGTGCGCTGCTGCCGGCCAATCACGCCGGAGTGAAAGTCGGGCCGCGCCATCATCCCGGTTCACCATTTATGAATGGCACGGTCGAAGGTCAGAATGTGTTTATTCCGCTCGACTGGATTATCGGTGGTGTGGAAAATGCCGGTAAAGGCTGGCGCATGTTAATGGAATGTCTGGCCGTCGGTCGCGGGATTTCCTTACCGGCACTGTCAACCGCTGCCGGGGAAATGACCTATTTAAATGTCGGTGCTTTTGCGCGAATCCGCCAGCAATTCAAGTTGTCGGTGGGGAAATTTGAAGGCGTACAGGAAGTCACCAGTGATATTGCCAGTGAAACCTATATGCTGGAAGCCTTTCGCTATCTGGTGACCTGTGGACTGAATCAGGGCGGCAAACCTGCCGTGATGACCGCGATGGCCAAGTACTATGCCACAGAGTCTATGCGCCGTGTGGTTAATCATGGTATGGATGTGGTCGGTGGCCGTGCCATCCAGTTGGGTCCACGGAACTTTCTGGCGCTGACCTATCAGGCCATTCCAGTTTCCATTACCGTTGAAGGGGCCAATATTTTAAGCCGCTCGCTGATGATTTTTGGCCAGGGTTCGATGCGTTGCCATCCGTATTTGTATGAAGAATTACAACTGCTACAAGCCCCTGATAAAGATGCCGCGCTGACACAATTTAATGAACTGTTCTACCATCATCTCGGTTATACCTTTAACCGGACTGCGCGCGCATTTGCCTTTAGCTGGTTTGGCGGTTCATCCGATGCTTCGCAACAAGCCGATGAATTTAGCCGGCCTTATTACAAAACCATCAACCGTTTTAGTGCGGCCTTTGCCCTGACTGCCGATATGTGTCTGGGTTTATTGGCCGGTGATATTAAACGCAAGGAAATGCTGTCCGGACGCCTGGCCGATATTCATGCGCAGCTGTTTATTGCCACCGCCATCTTAAAATACTATGCACATGGGCAAAAAACCGCAGATGAGCAACTGCATGCGCAACTGGCTTTAGACAAAGCACTGTTTAATGCACAAGAAGCCTTCTTTGGACTGTTCAATAATTTCCCTATGCAGCTGGCGGCTGGCGTCGTGAAATTGATCTGCTTCCCGTGGGGCCGTGCCTTGCAGCCACCAAGCGATCAGCTGAAACGTGATGTGGCCATGAGCATGATGCAGGACAATGCTTTTCGCCAGCAGCTGAAACAGCATGTTTTCTATAACACGGACCCGGACGATGTCTTTGGCCGGATGGAAAGTACCTTCCAGAGCTTAACCGAGATTGAACCGCTGTGGGATCGCTTTAAAAAAGCTGAAGCCAAAGGCAGTTTTGATGGCCTCAGTTTTGAAGAACACATTGCCGATGCCCTAAATACCGGCGCGATTCAACCCGAAGAAGCTAGCCAGCTACTCAGTTATAACGCGCAGCGCTTTGACAGTATTCTGACCGATATTTTCGATATGCAGCTGGAACAGACCCTGCCACTAGACAATCCGCATTTAATTGAACCTTTAGGTGTCGATACGGAAGCTCATCCTCCGGCAACTTCAGCAGAACCGAAAACCGGTGGCACCGCACAACTGGCCACAGATCATCATAAAGAGGATCCGGAACCGTTTATCCGTTTTTAGTTATATGCTGAATATTGAATAAAGTGGCTTTCGGGCCACTTTTTTATGGACTGGAAATGACACTTCTGACAGGCATTCTACGACCATCTTCCAATGGTATAGACTGCATAAGCCGTTAAGCTACATCGAAAACAATATTGAGGGAAACAAGATGTCACAACAAGATTATGACAATGGTTTAAAAGTACGTACAGAAGTCATGGGTGAAAGTTTTGTGAAACGTGCGCAGGACAATACTGTGCCGTTTACCCAGCCTTTGCAGGACTGGATTAATGAACATGCCTGGGGTTCTACCTGGCAACGTGAAGATGTATTGCCGCGCAAATATCGTTCACTGGTGACAATTGCCTTTTTAACTGCGCTCAAAAGCCCGACTGAATTAAAAGGTCATGTACGCGGGGCTTTAAATAATGGCGCGACAGTGGAAGAAATTCAGGAAGTGCTGCTACATAGCCTGCCCTATTGCGGCGCACCGACTACGCAAGAGGCCTTCCGTGCGGCGTTAGAAGTCATTCAGGACTATCAGGCCAACGCGTAAATTTCGGACGAGTTTAAATCCAGTACACATTAAAACTGTAAAAGAATTCACTGACCTCAAAACGCACCTGATAACCAAGCTGGGTCAGTTCGGCGGAGAGATTACGGATTTCTTCCAAAGGCAAATGTTTGGGCAATACCGTAAATACTGCAGTGTTGCCCTGCTTGGCATTCTCTTCAATTAAACTGGCTAAACGCGCTTTATACAGGTTGATGTCCAGATTGGCATGCGCCGAAAGCACTTTTGCATCTTCTGCGGTTAGAAAGTTCACCATTTTTTTCTTCTCTTTTTTTGTTCCGTTGTATGGGTCTAACTTAAAAAATGCTACGGCTCCGCTCAACTCTATTTTTGTAAGTAATTTAAATTAAAGATGAATTGGTTTACATCGACTGCTGTTATCCATCCTCTGATAAATCAAAAACTCCCTTATCCTGGTTTTCTCTCTAAGTCATAACAGACGCAAACAAGGAATATTTAATCTTCATTTTATAATTAACGCATGATCAGGTTCTGAGAGGTAAAAGAGATTAAATAACTTAGGCTATTTTGATATATGGGTTCCGTTAAACTTCCATCGTTATTACCTAACTCTCTCCTGCTCAATTTTATATTTCAAAGCGGATATTTGATTGTTCTATCTATGAGCCATAAAAAACGGAGCCGATTTGCTCCGTTTTTCTCTTGAGTTTTATAGGTTCAAGACCATTATTTTTTAGCCTTCCATGCACTTTGTACCTGGCTGGCAACTTTTGGATAATCCAGAATAAAACGCATATGCGACTCTACCCCGGTTTTTAAGGTTTTATCATCGACAATAAAGTACGGGTTATGGTTCGGTGCGGCTTTACTCATATCCTGATCAGCTGGTGTCGCACCTAGGAATACAAATAAAGATGGCATCAGCTGGCCATAATAAGAAAAGTCTTCACTGGCGCTCTGGTTATGTTCTAAAACATGCGCCTTACCTTCACCCGCGGCCTGAATTAAAGATGGCACCATCAATTCAGTTAAGGTTTTATCATTGGTGGTGACCGGCGCATACGGTGAAATTTCCACTTTGGCTTTTACATCATTGGCTTGCGCGGTGTGATCAATCATGGTTGGCAGGTTTTTGTAGATGCTTTGACGGATATCTTCATGATTGGAACGAATGGTTCCGATCATCGAAACCTGTTCAGGCAAGATATTACCACTGGTACCACCCTGAATCTGCCCGATACTGACCACGCCCATGCCTTTACTCAAGTCGGCACGGCGCGACACCATGGTCTGTAAATTCTGGATAATATCAGCCGCGGCGACAATAGAATCACGTCCTTTCCACGGCATTGAACCATGTACCTGCTGACCGGTTAAAGTCACTCGAATATTGTCGGCACTGTTTAAAGCCACACCATCTTTATAGAAAATATTGCCACTTGGCATACCTGCCATCACGTGCATCCCAAAAATCACTTCAGGTTTTGGATTATTCAGCGCGCCATCGGCAATCATTTTACGTGCACCGACCTGATCACCATTCAGGAAGTTATCAATATCGGCACCACCTTCTTCCGCAGGCTGAAATACAAAGACCACGGTACCGGCAATTTTATCTTTATTCTCTGCCAATGCTTTAGCCGCACCTAATAGCATGGCAGTGTGGGTATCATGTCCGCAGGCATGTGCGACCGGTGTTTCTGCACCCTGATAAATACCTTTGGCTTTACTGGCAAAAGGCACTTGGGCTTTTTCTTCCATCGGCAAGGCATCCATATCGGCACGTAAGGCCATAATTGGACCCGGTTTTGCACCTTTTAATACGCCAATCACACCGGTTTTGGCAAAGCCTTTTTTCACTTCAATGCCGTAAGAACGTAATTCTTTTTGCACCAGTTCCGACGTTTTAAATTCCATATTGCCAAGTTCAGGATTGGCGTGAATATGATGACGCAATTGAATGGTATGCTGCTCGACTTTTGTAGCGGCATCATCCACCCAATCTGCAAAAGCAAACTGAGAGATACTCATGGCTAACCCCAAGCTAAGACAGGTTTTAGTGAGCTGCATAGAAACTCCATTTTTATAACCGTTTAAAATCTTATCTTCAGAGAATTTAGGGTTAAAATACAAGGCTATTGTTGTAATTTTATATAGTAATTTGCACTATACTTGATTTTTTAAAAGTTGAAAATTACCAAAATTTAGCGAGCAATTTTGCGCTATGACTCAAAACATTTCATTTCAGATTGGCTTTTTTCCGACAGACCTTTTAGGCTTGTAGCAAATATTTTCTGGATATGACCATGTCGGACGCCATCACTGTTCCTCCCGCCCTGATTAACCGTGCGCTTGCAGGCCAAGCCGATGCCCAGTTTGAGCTGGCTGAATTGTATATGCAAAGCGAGCATGAAGATGACAATCTGCTGGCTGAAGAATGGGCCTTAAAAGCCGCTGAAAATGGTCATTTGGAAGCCATGTACTGGTTGGGCGAAGGCTACACCGTTTATGCCAAAGACGTGCAGGAAGATGATCCTGAAGATTCCAAAACTCACTTTGAGTTAGCCTATTACTGGTTGAAACAAGCAAGCGAACAGAAACATGCAGGCGCAATTCTGGAGCTGGCTGGCTATTATCGTCGTGGGAATGTGGTAGAAAAGGATATTCCGACCTCGGTAAATTTGGTTCAGCAAGCGGCTGAACTAGGCGATGCACAGGCCATGCGCGATTTGGCCTGTATTTATGAACATGGCCTGGGAGTCGAAATTAATGAAGTACAGGCAGATTACTGGGCCGAAAAAGCCAAAGCTGCCGAGTAACCCACTCAACCCGATCAAAAGCTCATCAGGTGATGGGCTTTTTTATATTGATGCATGAAGATAGACGCTGGATTAGCCGGAATTTTCAATTGTTTTGGAGATCAAAGAACACTACAGCGAGAAACCGGAACAGTTTAGCCAGATATTCAACAATTTCAGATTGGAACTCTGGGCAATTTCCAAGTACAATACTGCGCTAGTCGAGGGATGCTGCGACGTTTTACAGGTACGAAATGTAAAAGCGCTAGGCTCGACCATCGGTCAAACATCCGCTTTGATCAACAACGGCATCCGCGAACTGAATGATCAATTGTTTTTATTAAGGAGATCGTGATGAACGCGGTTAATGCTTCATTTACTGATTACAAAGTAGCAGACATCACTTTAGCAGACTTCGGTCGTAAAGAAATCAAACTTGCAGAAGCTGAAATGCCAGCCCTGATGGGTCTGCGTAAACGCTACTCTGCGGCTAAACCACTTGCTGGCGCTAAAATCCTGGGTTGTATCCACATGACAATCCAAACAGCAGTTCTGATCGAAACTTTGGTTGAACTTGGCGCTGAAGTACGCTGGACCTCTTGTAACATCTTCTCGACTCAAGACCACGCTGCTGCTGCCATTGCTGCGTCCGGTGTTCCTGTGTTCGCTTGGAAAGGTGAAACTGAAGAAGAATACGTGTGGTGCTTAGAGCAACAAATTAACGTGAATGGCACGCCTTGGGATGCCAACATGATTCTGGACGATGGCGGTGACTTAACTGCACTTGTTCACGAAAAATACCCAGAAGTTTTGGCGAAAATCCACGGTATTACTGAAGAAACCACCACAGGTGTACAACGTCTGCTTGAAATGTGGAAAGACGGTTCTCTGAAAGTACCTGCAATCAATGTAAACGATTCAGTAACCAAGTCTAAAAACGACAACAAATACGGTTGCCGTCACTCACTCAACGATGCCATCAAACGTGCAACCGATATGCTTTTATCTGGTCGTCGTGCGCTGGTCATTGGTTACGGTGACGTAGGTAAAGGTTCTGCGCAATCACTTCGTCAAGAAGGCATGATCGTACGTGTTTCTGAAATCGATCCTATCTGTGCAATGCAAGCCTGCATGGACGGTTATGAAGTGGTTTCTCCATACAAAAATGGTGTTCAAACCGGCAAGAAAGAAGACGTTAACGCTGACCTTCTTTTAAACACTGACCTGATCGTAACAACAACGGGTAACTACCACGTTTGTGACGCTGCCATGCTGGATACATTAAAAGCAGGTGCTGTTGTATGTAACATCGGTCACTTTGACACTGAAATCGACACCAACTACCTACGTGGTTACAAGTGGGTTGAAGTGAAACCTCAAGTTCACCAGGTGTATCGTTCAGAAAATGAAAACGATTACCTGATCCTGCTGTCTGAAGGTCGTTTAGTGAACCTGGGTAACGCAACAGGTCACCCATCACGCGTGATGGACGGTTCATTTGCCAACCAGGTTTTAGGTCAAATGCACTTGTTCGCTGAGAAATTTGCTGATCTTCCTGAAGATCAAAAACAAGCCGCGATTCGCGTTGAACTGCTTCCGAAGAAATTGGACGAAGAAGTTGCAGCTGCAATGGTTGCAGGTTTTGGCGGCGTTCTGACGCAATTGACGCAAGAACAAGCGGACTACTTAGGTGTAGCGGTTGAAGGTCCGTTTAAATCGGATGCTTATAAATATTAATTAGCCCTCACCCCATCCCTCTCCCATAGGGAGAGGGTGAACTCTCAAATCATTTACATTACGAGTTTTACTTGTGAAATTTAAGTAATTTGAGCCAAGACTCTGCGTTATTCAGTAATGAATACTCCTCTCCCTTTGGGAGAGGTCAGGGAGAGGGTGAATAAAAAGTATTTATAAAAAGGATTTCAACATGTCAAAACAGATTCCGATTTCATTCGAGTTCTTCCCAACCAAAACTGATGCCGGTGCAGAAAAACTCAAGACCGTACACCAAGAGCTTCAGCTTTTAAATCCAGAATTTTTCTCGGTGACCTATGGCGCTGGTGGTTCAACTCGTGAACGTACCTTATCGACCATTAACGACTTCAATGGCAAAGGCACACCGGTTGCGCCTCACCTGTCTTGTATTGGTGATGATAAAGCGCGTATTGCCGAATTGCTGGACCTGTACAAATCACAAGGTATTGACCGTATTGTGGCACTGCGTGGTGACTTGCCATCCGGTCAGGTTGGCTTGGGTGAATTGCCATATGCACAGGATCTAGTCCGCTTTATTCGTGAACATTCCGGTGATCATTTCCATATTGAAGTGGCTGCCTATCCGGAAATGCACCCACAAGCGGAAAGCTTTGATAAAGATATTCAGCATTTTGTTGAAAAAGTAAATGCCGGCGCCAATGCAGCCTTAACGCAATTCTTTTTCAATCCGGATGCCTACTTCTACTTTGTTGAGCGTATTCAGCAAGCCGGTGTCAATATTCCGGTGGCGCCGGGTATTATGCCAATTACCAATGCCAGCAACCTGATTCGCTTTGCCGATAGTACTGGTGCTGAAATTCCACGCTGGATTCGCAAGCAACTGGCGACATATGGTGATGACACGGCATCGATTAAAGCCTTCGGTCATGAAGTGGTGCTGAAATTCTGTGAACGCCTGATTGCAGGTGGTGCGCCAAGTCTGCACTTCTACACCATGAACAATACCGAGCCTACCCGTCAGCTTGTGACTGATCTTGGTTTAGCCTAATTTTCTTTTTGCGAGTTGTACTTTATGCCACGTTTTTATATTGAAGCTGAATTAACGGTTGAGACGCAGCTCGCGCTGACCGAAACCGTGTTTCACCATTGGTGTAAAGTACTGCGCGCACAAGTGGGCGACACAGCCACCCTGTTCAATGGACAAGGTGGCGAATATGAAGTGACCCTTACCGACGTCCAGAAAAAAACAGCAACGGTGATGGTCAACAGCTTTAATCCGGGCAACCGTACACCTAAATTCAAGGCCCTGCTCGGTCAGGTCATGAGTAAGGGCGACCGGATGGATTATGCCATTCAAAAAGCGGTGGAACTCGGCGTTTCCGAGATTCAGCTCCTCACCTCTGAACGCTGCGAAATGCGTCTGAAATACGACCGTGACCAGAAAAAACTGGATCACTGGCAAGGTATCGCCATTGCTGCTTGTGAGCAATGTGGTCTGAATATTGTGCCTAAAATTCTCCCGCCGATGTCGCTGGAAAAATGGCTCGATACCGATCTGCCAGCCACCAAACTGGTATTAGCACCCAACAAAGATGAAGTGAATGTCTTACACAATGCCACGCCAGAACTTGCCCTGTTAATTGGGCCTGAAGGCGGCCTGAGCGAGGCTGAAATCAGTAGCGCAAATACGAAAGGTTTTGTGAACTGGTGTATAGGCGAGCGCGTGTTAAGAACTGAAACTGCGCCTGTGGTCGCACTTTCTATTTTAAATTTTAACTTCAGCGTGTAATTCGTCTTATTTTTAGCTGAATGCTGAGTCAGATGATTGCTTTTTTAAAGTTTACTGACTAATCTCAAAATATTATTTTACAATTTCACCTAATATCAGGTTATTCATAAAATAAAATGGATTTTTACATACTCTGTAATTTATAGGGTTTTGGGGATATATGTCAGACCATCAGGATGAGCTCATGGAGCAGTATTTGTATGCTGCCCAAATCACCAATACAATCCGGCTGATGCGCTTCTTTTTGCTGAGCATCCTCATTCTCTGTTTTTATATTTATTTTATTTTTCACTACTCTTTTAATTTTTCAACTTTCGCGTTTAATGCCTGGTTCCTGCTGAGTGAACTGGGGCTGGCCGGCTGCCTGTTCTTTAATGAAATGCGCTTTAAGCCCGGTCAATACAGTATTCAAATGGCACATCGCTGGATCAAGCTGGTATGCCTGCTGGTTGGTATTAGCCTTGGTATTGGCATTGCCCTGCTGTACTATTTCCTGCCGAAGTACAGTCTGGAGATGAGCACCTATCAGGCCATTATTCTGGCGGCTTTGCTAGTGATTATTAGCCAGACCTTTGCCCTCACCTTTTTAACCCAGCGCCTGAGCTATTTTTCGCTGGTATTTATTCCGGCCATTGTGCCGTATTTAATTTCCCCACTGTTCTTTAACAGCAACACCGAACCGCTGTTTTATCTGGCCACCAACTTTGCCTTAATCTGTCTGCTGATTTGTGCCAATACCTCCATGCACATGCATCGCCGGCTATCTAGCGTCTATTTCAAGAATAATCAGCTGAAAAAACAGGCCGAACAGCAAGTGGCCTGGACCGACCAGCTATGCCAGCAACTGCAAACGGAAATGAACCGCTCCAAAGACATTGAGCAGCAGTTGCAGTTTAATAACCAGATGCTGGAACAGAAAGTGAAAGAGCGGACCTTTGATCTGGAGCAAATCCATAAAGCCCTACAAGATCAACAGGCCAATCTGGTACTGGCGCATGAAGTGGCCGGGCTAAAACCATGGGACTGGGACATCAAGCATCGCCTGATTACCCTGACCAATGAGCATCAGCAGCTGAAAATGTCCGGCTCTAAAGCCCATCATCACAAACTGCAGCAACTGATTCACCCGGATGATCTGGCGCATTTTCGTAACACCATGAAGCAGCATCTGCGTGGCCAGACCTACCGCTATGAAGTGACCTACCGGGTACAGCAAAGCAATGGCAAATGGGTCTGGGTACATGATGTTGGCCGTGTGATTGAGCGTGACCCTGAAACCCGGCGTCCATTACGCATGGTCGGTATCCGCCGTGACATCCATCAGGAAAAAACTGATCAGGAACGCCTGAAACTGACCGCCAGCGTACTACAGCAGGCAGCAGAAGGGATTTTTATTCTGAATGAGGACCTGCGTTATATTGAGGTCAACCCGTGCTTTGAACAGCTGACCGGCTTTAGCCGCGAGCAGATTATTGGCAAGCATCTGTTTGATATTGCCAGCAATTACAAATCGCAGCAGCGCAGTATGCACAATACCATCGTCAAACAACTTCTCAAAGAAGGCGAATATGATGGCGAAATGGATGAAAAATACCTGTCCGGCAAAGAGCTGACCATTCGCCTGCACATGAATACCGTCAGCAATGAGCAGAACCGCTCCACCCATTATGTCGGGATTGTCTCGGATTTGACCGAGCGCCGCCGGCAGGAACAGCGCCTGTCCTATCTGGAAAATTATGACACGCTGACCGATCTGCCTAACCGGTTTTATTATAATTATCAGCTGCATCAGTATCTGGTCTCACATCAGGATTCGATTAAACAGCTGGCGGTGATTCGCCTGAACATCGACCGGTTCCGGGTGCTGAATGAATATTTAAGCCATAATGGCGGCGATGAACTGCTAAGACAGGTGGCACAGCGTTTACGCCTCATTAATGCCGAAGCGCTGTTGGTGGCGCATTTAAATGGCGATGACTTTGCCATTATTTATGAGCTGTCACATATTCGCCCATCGGTGCAGCAGCATTGCGAACGTATTACCAAAGCCTTCTCGGCGCCGTTTAATATCCAGGGTCAGGACCATATTATTACCCTGTCGATGGGCGTGTCTTTATATCCTGAACATGGCCGGCAGCTGGATTATTTAAACAACTGTGCCGAACAGGCGCTGTCGGAAGCCAAGCGTCTGGGTGGCAATACCACCAAATACTATTCGCTGGAAACCACCAAGCTGTTAGAGCAGGACGTGCACATTGAGCGCGATTTACGTCAGGCCATTAAAAATGATGAGCTGATCGTCTATTACCAGCCAAAAATCAATTTCCATGATCAGCAGGTCTCCGGTTTTGAAGCCTTGGTACGCTGGAACCATCCGGAAAAAGGCCTGATTCCACCCGGCTTATTTATTCCAATTGCCGAGCAAACCAGCCTGATTTCAGAGATTGGCCATATCGTAATTCAGCAAACCGCCAAGCAGATTCGGGACTGGCAGGCACTGGGCTTTGATAACATCCGGGTTTCGGTCAATATTGTGGCGCAGCAGCTACAACGCGGACATTTGCTGGAAGATATTGATGAGGCGCTCAATACCTATCATATTTCCGGTGAAAGCCTGGAACTGGAAATTACTGAATCGTCGTTGCTGGAAAATACCGACGAGGTCAAATATATTCTGGAAGAAATCAAGAAGCGCCATATTCATATTTCGCTGGATGATTTTGGTACCGGTTATTCTTCCCTCTCTTACTTAACCGATTTTCCTATAGATGTTTTAAAGATCGACCGCAGCTTTGTGTCCAAGATTGGCCACAGCAAGCAGGAAGCCATTGTCAGTGCCATGATTGCCATGGGCAAAGCCATGGGCATGACCATTGTCGCTGAAGGTATTGAAACTGAACATCAACTTCAGTACCTCAGAAAGCTCGATTGCGACATCGCCCAGGGCTTTTTATTCTCCAAACCGCTGCCACAACAGGATGCGACCCGCTTCCTGAGTGAAAAAATGCAGACACCACTTATTGTTAGTGAATCTTAATCTATAGCTTAAACTTCTAAGTTTGTTCTAAAAATGCGCAGCTTTGACTGTGCTTAGTGCGTAAGTAATGGTATATTCGAGCAGATTTAGCACAAACCGCCAGCATCGCTGGACACAGTAACATACGAGATTCAGATGGACGATCAATCATTAAAACAGCAGGCTTTGTATTATCACGAATTTCCTACTCCAGGTAAAATCAGCGTTACCCCAAGTAAGCAGCTGGTCAACCAACGTGACTTAGCGCTTGCATACTCACCTGGTGTCGCGGCACCATGTTTAGAGATTGAACGAGATCCTTCTACTGCAGCACTGTATACAGCACGTGGCAACCTGGTTGCCGTGGTGAGTAACGGTACCGCTGTACTAGGTTTAGGGAACATCGGTCCTTTAGCGTCTAAACCGGTTATGGAAGGTAAAGGCGTTCTGTTCAAGAAATTCGCCGGCGTCGATGTATTTGACATTGAAATCGCTGAAAATGATCCAGACAAAATCGTTGATATCGTTGCTGCACTCGAACCAACCTTTGGCGGGATTAACCTTGAAGACATCAAGGCACCAGAATGCTTCTACATTGAGCAAAAACTGCGTGAACGCATGAACATTCCGGTGTTCCATGATGACCAGCATGGTACGTCAATTATCGTCGGTTCTGCGCTGCTGAATGCGCTACAACTGAACGGCAAAAACATTGCCGAAATCAAGATTGTGGCTTCAGGTGCCGGTGCTGCTGCCCTGTCGTGCCTGGACCTGCTTTGTGCCCTGGGTGCGAAAAAAGAAAATATTATTGTGGCGGACTCACGCGGTCTATTGACCACCAAACGTGAAGGTCTGGACGAGTCGAAAAAACGCTACGTACAGGATATTGAAGCAACCCAACTGGCCGATGTAATTGCCGGTGCCGATATGTTCCTCGGTCTCTCTGCTGCCGGTATTCTGACCAAAGAAATGGTCAAGCAGATGGCGGCTAATCCAATCATCTTCGCTCTGGCTAACCCGGATCCGGAAATTCTGCCTGAACATGCCCACGAAGTACGTGATGATGTAATTATGGCAACCGGCCGTTCCGACTATCCGAACCAGGTGAATAACGCGCTGTGCTTCCCGTACATCTTCCGTGGTGCGCTAGATGTCGGTGCAACCACCATTAACGAAGAAATGAAAATTGCCTGCGTACACGCGATTGCACGTATGGCGCACATAGAAGCAGATGCGGCATCCTATGGTGAGAAATCTGCTTCATTTGGTCGTGACTATTTAATTCCACGTCCGCTTGATCAGCGTCTGATTCTTGAAATTGCTCCAGCGGTTGCCAAAGCAGCGATGGATTCAGGCGTGGCAACACGTCCAATTCAGGACTTCTCGGCTTATCATCAACGTCTATCAGAGTTTGTATATAACTCTGCGTTTATGATGAAACCAATTTTTGCGCAGGCGAAAACCGATCCGAAACGCATTGCCTATGCAGAAGGCGAAGACTTACGCGTTTTACGTGCAGTACAAATTGCAGTGGACGAAGGTCTGGCACAACCGATTCTGGTGGGTCGTACCGCGGTTATTGAAGCGAATATCAAGAAACTGGGCTTACGTCTGGAACATGGTGTGAATATCACTATTGTTAATCAGGAGAAAAACCCGGATTACGAAAAATTCGCTGATGATTACTACAGCATCATGCAGCGTAAAGGTGTAACGCCTGAATATGCGCAGCGTGAAGCACGTCGCCGTTCGACTCTAATTGCCGCAATGCTGGTGAAACACGGTCTGGCTGACGGTATGTTATGTGGTACTTATTCAAGCTACGACATTCACTTAGACTTCGTCAGCAATATTATTGGTCTGAAAGAAGGTCACAATACTTTCTTCACTCTGAATGCGCTGATGCTGGAAGATCGTAACCTGTTTATTGCCGACACTTACATCAACCGTAATCCGACAGCTGAACAGCTGGCTGAAATGACCATTCTGGCCGCTGAAGAAGTACGCCGTTTTGGTGTAACACCACGTATTGCCCTGCTGTCGCATTCAAGCTTTGGTTCAGACCAGAACGATGCCAGCGCGCAAAAAATGCGTAAAGTGTTTGATATTCTGTCTGAGATTGCACCAGAACTTGAAGTGGAAGGTGAAATGCATGGTGATGCGGCACTGGACGAAAATATTCGCCATTTCGCATTCCCGAACTCACGCTTCAAAGGTTCAGCTAACCTGCTGATTATGCCGAACCTGGATGCAGCCAATATTTCGTTTAACCTGTTGAAATCGACTTCAGGCAGCAACGTGACCATTGGTCCAATTTTGCTGGGCGCAGCGAAACCGGTACATATTTTAACGCCAACAGCGACTACCCGTCGTGTGGTGAATATGACTGCGTTAACCGTGGCAGAAATTCAGCAAGCGGAACAAGACGCGCTATAAAAACTGAATGCCGAGTGAAAAGCTCGGCATTCTGACTTGAGAAAACCTCTATTCTGTTGCATGATGACCTCAAGAATAGAGGTTTTTTCATGCAAGTTTATTTAGTAGGCGGTGCGGTGCGAGATCATTTGCTGGGGCACCCCTATCACGAAAAAGATTATGTGGTTGTCGGGGCAACACCCGAACAGCTTCTGGCCCAAGGCTATCAGCCCGTGGGCAAAGACTTCCCTGTGTTTTTACATCCTGAATCAAAAGAAGAATATGCACTGGCCCGTACCGAACGTAAAGCCGGTCAGGGCTATCATGGTTTCGAGTTTTATACTGCACCCAATGTCACGCTGGAAGAGGATTTAATCCGTCGTGACCTGACCATTAATGCCATGGCCATGGATGAAAACGGCCAGGTCTATGATCCTTATGGTGGACAGCAGGATCTGGCGCAAAAAGTGCTGCGTCATGTTTCCGACGCCTTTGTTGAAGATCCATTACGTGTGCTCAGAATTGCCCGTTTTGCCGCGCGTTATAAAGCGCTGGGCTTTCGTGTGGCCGATGAAACCCTGGCCCTGATGCGCACGCTGGCAGCATCTGGCGAGCTGGACACCTTAACCCCGGAACGGGTCTGGAAAGAAACCGCACGTGCCTTGCAGGAAGATCATGCCGATGAATACTTTGAAGTGCTGCGTCGCTGCGGTGCCTTAAAAGCCTTGTTCCCGGAAATTGATGCCCTGTTTGGGATTCCACAGCGCCCGGAATATCATCCGGAAATTGACTGCGGCGTGCATACCTTAATGTCCCTGCAACAGGCCTGCCGCCAGAATTACAGTCTGGATGTGCGTTTTGCCGTGCTGGTGCACGACTTGGGCAAGGCCCTGACCCCAGCCGATGAATTACCGCGTCATATCATGCATGAAGAACGTGGTATTCAGCCGGTTACTGACCTGTGTGACCGCCTGAAAGTGCCGACCTATACCAAACAGCTGGCACTGGCGGTGTGCAAGGAACATTTAAAATGCCATCAGGCCCTGACCTTGAAACCGGGCACCTTATGGCGTATGTTACAGCGTCTGGATGTATTGCGTCGTCCGGAACGGGTAGAAGCCTTTGTCCAGGCCTGTGAATGTGATTCGCGTGGCCGCTTAGGCATGGAAGATCGGGACTATCCGCAGGCCGATTATGTGCTAAAAGCCATGCAGGTGGTGCGCGGCATTAAAGCACAGGATTTACCGCCTGAGATTAAAGGCCCGGATATTGGTGAAATGCTGATTCAGCGCCGTATTAAATCCATTGAAGTGCTGAAAGCAGAATATACTGCCGCAAGCTAAAATTGAGTCATAAAATTAAAAATACCCGTGTCGTGCACGGGTATTTTTGTTGATCAAGGATGAATCATCCCCCTGTGCTAATCTAGATAAACCTGCCTTAAGACCATTCGGCTGGAAAACTAATCACCTGTTCCAAACGCATCTGCTGGGTGGCAATCATCAATAAACGGTCAATACCCAGCGCAATACCTGAACATGGCGGCATCTGTGGCAAGGCACTGAGCAGATATTCATCAAGTGGCATCACATGCAAGCCGAGTTTTTCCCGCTCCTGATTGTCGGCTTCAAAACGGCCACGGAGCACCTCGGCATCGGCCAGTTCATCATAGGCATTGGCCAGTTCCAGCCCTTCAATGTACAGCTCAAAACGGGCGGCAACCAGTTCGCCATCTTCATCGACACGGGTTTTGGCCAGTGAGGCCAGTTCCGGCGGGAAATCGGTCAGGAATACCGGCGTATCAAAGCCCAGACTAGGCTCAACCATATGCGAGAACAACAGGTCGATATAGCCCAGACGATCATCGCCTAAATCGAGGCTTAGCCCGACACGCTGACAGCAGGCTTTCAGTTCAGATAATGTCGCTTGCAGCGGATTCAGATCCAGCCGGTCCATAAAAGCATGTTTATAACTCAGTACTGTCGGACGCACTTCACCAAAACGCTGTGCCAAAGTCAGATTGAGTAAGTCGGTGACTTCAAACATCAACTCTTTCAGGCTAAAACCCGGGCGATACCATTCCAGCATAGTAAATTCGCTATTGTGTTTACGGCCGTGCTCATCATCACGAAACACTTTGCAGATCTGGTAAATCGGGCCACTGCCACTGGCCAGCAGGCGTTTCATGGCAAATTCAGGCGAAGTTTGCAGATAATGCGTCTGCTGCTGGCCCAGGACATGACGCTTGGCCTGTACCGAGCTTAAATGAACATCGGTGACACCGGCTTGCGACAGAATGGGCGTTTCCACTTCCAGCACTTCGCGCTCAGCAAAGAACTGGCGAATCTGGGCGTACATCTTGGCGCGGGCGCGCATGGCCTCAAGGCTACAGGTCGGCTGATAGTTCAGGCTCATGCGGCCGGCCCTCCATGCGCAGCCCATTCACGGCGCAGCGGATAAGTCTTGCGTAAATGGTCAAAGGCCTGCTGATCGACCTTGCCGTCTTTTAAGCAGGCACGTAATTTGGCATCATCGGCGGCAATATCATACATCTGTGGCAGATGCTGTTGCAGTGCGGCTTTTAACGCCTGACCACTAAAATAATCGTTGCACGGCGGCAACTGGCTTTCAAAACGTTTGTGCGCCACTTGTCCAAAGACTTCACAAAAAGCGGCATAAATCATTTGTGTGCCGCGAGCTTTGCCTTCCAGACTGTAACCGGCAATATGCGGCGTTACCAACGTGACCAGATTTAATAATTCGGCAGAAATTTCCGGTTCATGCTCAAATACATCCAGCACCACCGCACGCCCGGTCTGCTGGATATCGGCCATTAATGCCTGCTCTGCCACCACCGGACCACGCGCTGAATTAATTAAAATTGCCTCCGGCTTCATCTGGGCCAGGGTTTCGGCATTGAACAGATGATAGGTCGGGTACGGACCGGTTTTGGTCAGTGGTACATGAATCGAAATGGCATCGGCCTGAGCCAATACGTCTGCCAATGCCAGTTGCTGCACACTTTCACGTTGCACCAAAGGATCATAAGCCACCACTTTCCAGCCCAGCAGTTCTGCCATTACCGCCAGACGCGAACCGACATTACCCAGTCCGATAATGCCCAGACAGAACTGCTGGCCTGCTTCCAGTAAGGCTGGACGCACATGCAGTAAGGCGGTAATCACATATTCGGCAACCGCCTGTGCATTACAGCCGGCGGCATTGGACCAGCGAATCTGCTGCTGTTCCAGCGCGGCAATATCCAGATGATCGGTACCAATGGTGGCACTGCCCACAAAACGCAGCTTGCTGTGCTGGATCAGTTCGGCATTGACCTTGGTTACCGAGCGCACCAGTAAGGCTTCGGTATCGTGCAGGTCCTGCGCAGTTAAGGTCCGGCCCAGACGATGGGAGATTTCACCAAACTCGGCAAAAAAATAATCGGTAAAGGCCAGATTTTCATCGGCAATAATTTTCATAAGGCAATCCAATGCTTTGATCTGTCCATGATAACGCCTGAAGGCCCTGCGGATGAAGCGCTATTGCAGTAAATACACTGAATATTAACCGCAGCAAAGCCGGCCCATCAGGCTTCACCCAAATACAACTTGCCGAAGCCGAATAAAACAATATATGTTTTTATAATATGTTATAGTCAAGGCCAGTCTTAATCTTCTCCCCCGTTTATTTTTAACCAATGAAGGGCCTGCATATGACACCTCGCTTTAGCAATCCATGGGATGAACGCTACCACAGCACCGATCATTTATATGGCGAAGCGGCCAACGTTTTTATTCAGCAGATGGCCCAGCAGTTAGCGATTTCTGGCGCTACGCTGGGCATTGCCGAAGGTGAAGGCCGTAACCTGATTTATCTGGCCGAGCGCGCCCGTGAACAGCACTTGCCGTTTGCCGGACTGCTCTGGGATTATTCGACCGTTGCGCTCGAAAAAGCCCAAAAACATGCCCAGGCCAAACAGCTGGTGCTCGACACGGCCGCGGTGGATTTAAGCCAGGTAGAATGGTCGGAAAACCAGTTTCAGAATGCGATTTGTGTGTTTGGTCATGTCAATCAGCCGACCCAACAGAAATTACTACACGGCGTGCGTCATAGTCTGAAATCCGGTGGCTGGTTCATTGGCGAGGTCTATTCCAAAGCGCAGCTGGCCTATGCCACTGGTGGTCCGGGCAATCTTGACATGCTGTATGATCCACGTGATTTTCTAGAAATCTTCCAGCAAGATCATCTGCTGCATTTCTTTGTCGGTGAAGTAGAACGTCATGAAGGACAGCTGCATCAGGGGAAATCGCATGTGATTCAGTTTGCCATTCAAATCCGTAAATAAAGCATAAAAAGGAGGATGAATCTGCATTGATTCATCCTCCTACAATTCAATTCCTGCTGATTGCTGGCTTATCCGCCTTTTTCAATCTGGTCCAGAATGGCACATTCCGCGCTGTGATTGCCCTGACAATGCTGCGCAGATTGCTGCAACAAATTGACCATGTCCTGTAAGCGCTGGATTTTCTGGTTCAGCTCATCAATATGTTTTAAGGTCAGCGCTTTCACTTCTGCACTCTGGCGGCCGCTATTTTTCCACAGCGAAATCAGTTCTTTCATTTGCTCGGTAGAAAAGCCCAGCTCGCGGGCATGACGAATAAAATTCAGGGTTTTTAAATCCTGCTCGGAATAGACCCGATAACCGGCAGCACTGCGCTGGGCAGCCTTGAGCAGGCCGATACTTTCATAATAACGGATCATTTTGGCAGAGATGCCCGACTGCTTTGCGGCTTGACCAATATTCATATGCTTCTCGCTCAATACGGCGGTTTAAGACCTGCCTCCGATCTTAAACCGAAAATGTCCTGACGCCAACGGCTATTGCAGCGGCGCGGCAAAGCGCTTCAGGCGTAAAGCATTGCCCAGCACAAACACGGATGACAGTGCCATTGCGCCTGCAGCAAACATCGGCGACAGTAAAATGCCCCACAGCGGATACAGCACACCGGCGGCAATCGGAATTAAGGCCACGTTATAAACAAAGGCCCAAAACAGGTTCTGGCGGATATTGCGGATAGTGGCCTGACTTAAAGCAATCGCATTGGGAATGCCTTTTAAACTGCCGGACATCAGCACCACATCGGCGGCTTCAATGGCTACATCGGTACCGGTGCCAATGGCCAGCCCGACATCGGCCTGTGCCAGCGCCGGGGCATCATTAATCCCATCGCCGACAAAGGCCAGACGGCCATATTGCTGCTGCAATTCACGTACGCTATCGACTTTGCCTTCCGGCAGAACTTCGGCAACCACAGTATCAATTTTTAGCTGCCGGGCAATCGCTTCGGCGGTATGCCGGTTATCGCCGGTGATCATTGCCACTTTTACGCTCAACTGATGCAAGGCTTCAATCGCGGCAAAGGTGCTGTCTTTGATTGGATCGGCCACGGCAATGATGGCCGCCAGTTGATCCTCTACCGCCACATACAGTGGTGTTTTTCCCTCCTGCCCCAAACGTACCGCAACCTGATCAAAGGCTGTGGTACTTAAACCCAGCTGATGCATATAACGGTCGGCCCCGATATGCAGCCATTGACCATTGACCTGCCCTTTCACGCCGGACCCGACAATCGAATCAAAATCGCTCACAGCTGGTAAAGATAAGCCTTGTTGCTGCGCGGCTTCGACAATAGCAAAGGCAATCGGATGCTCCGACTTAGCTTCTACCGCCGCCACCCAGCTTAATAATTGCGTCTGCTCAAAACCGGCCTGTACATGAAAATCGGTCAGTTGCGGCTTGCCTTCGGTTAAGGTGCCGGTTTTATCTACCGCCACCACCTGCGCTTCCTGTAACAGCTGCAAGGCTTCGCCTTTACGGAACAGAATGCCCATTTCTGCCCCACGTCCAGTGCCGACCATAATCGAGGTTGGAGTGGCCAGCCCCATAGCACATGGACAGGCAATAATCAGCACCGCTACAGCATTGACCAGACCAAAGGTCAGCGCCGGTTCAGGACCAAAAATCAGCCAGACCAGAAAGGTCAGCACAGCCATTAGCATTACGGCTGGCACAAACCACATGGTGACTTTATCGACCAGCGCCTGAATGGGCAGTTTGGAGCCTTGCGCCTGCTCGACCATGCGGATAATTTGCGCCAGCACCGAATCTGCCCCCACCGCAGTTGCGCGGATGCTCAGACTGCCATTCTGGTTGATGGTGCCGCCCACCACGGCGCTGCCTGCCATTTTTTCTACTGGCAGCGGCTCTCCGCTAATCATCGATTCATCGACATAACTGCGGCCGTCCAGCACTTCCCCATCCACCGGAATCCGCTCTCCTGGGCGGATATCGACCTGCATACCCGAGCTGACTTCAGCCAGCGGCACTTCCACACTTTGGCCATTACGTACAATGCGGGCGGTTTTTGGCTGCATGCCGATCAGGTGCTGAATTGCCTGCGAGGTGCGGCCTTTGGCTTTGGCTTCAAAATAGCGTCCCAGCAAAATCAGGCTGACAATCACCGCGGCAGCTTCAAAATAGACATTGACCGTGCCTTCCGGTAACAGCTGTGGCATAAAAGTCGCCACCACCGAAAAGCTGTATGCGGCCAGGGTTCCGACTGCCACCAGCGAGTTCATATCCGGCGCGAAACGCAGCAAGGCCGGAATGCCTTTTTGATAAAAACGCCGGCCCGGAAATAGCAATACCAGCGTGGTCAACACGAACTGCAACAGCCAGCTCGGCATCTGCCCGATCTGATGCATGACCCACATATGAAAAGCCGGAATTAAATGCGAGCCCATTTCCAGCACAAATACCGGAATGGCCAGCACCAGGGAAATTATCAGATCACGTTTTAGTTGCTGCTGCTCGCTGGCTTTCTGATCCGCCTGTTCAGTGGTGGTCGTGGTCTGTAGCTGGGCATCATAACCAGCCTTACGGATGGCCTGAATCAGTTTATCGGCACTGACCGTAGTATCGGCTTCGACCCAGGCCTGCTCAGTGGCCAGATTGACATTGGCTTGCTGCACACCCGGCACTTTTTTCAGGGCTTTTTCTACCCGCGCCACGCAGGAGGCACAGGTCATACCGTCAATTGACAATTCGATGGGTGCCGCGACGACCACATCATAACCGGCGCGCTCAACCGCTTTGACCAAAGCAGCCCGATCAAGTGGTACAGAAGATTCGACCACGGCCTGTTCGGTGGTCAGATTAACATTGGCCTGCTCGACCCCATCTACTTTTTTTAAGGCTTTTTCCACCCGGCCTACACATGAAGCACAGGTCATGCCCTGAATAGACAATGTTTCACGAAAAACAGCAGATGAATTGGAGATGCTCATGCCCTACCTCGGCCAATACCCGGATTTCCCTACAGCATACAGATTGACATCATGGGAAGGTCAAGTCTCTGCGCATAAAAATTTGGCTTGACCTTCCCATCATGACAAGCTTTAAACTGAAAGCATCTTCACATGACTCATGGAGCATCTTAATGAAACTGCATATTGCCAATATGACTTGCGGCGGCTGCGCCCGCGGTGTGACAGCCACCATTCAGGATGTGGACCCGAATGCCAAAGTTGACATTGATCTGGACAGTAAAATCGTGACCGTTGACAGCAGTGCCAGCGTAGATCAGCTGGTGGCGGCGCTGAATGAAGATGGTTTCCCGCCAGAAGTGCAATAATTTCCAGGCACTCTCAAAACCGCTAGCGTTTATAAAATCGCCTCCGTGATGCGGGCATCAGGGAGGCGGCAAAAAACGAATGACCTATAACGGACAACGGGACATGCAATAGGTCATTCGAAACCGGACAAAAAACAAAACACGCTTAAACTTAAATATGCTTAAACAGCGCCGAACGGGCCGAACCGGATGCCCCATCGGCCGCACTCAGGAAGCGTTCGGTGTGGATGTCACGTTCAAACAGGCGGCTTTGCATTAAGGTTGAAATCGCGGCATCAATCATCACCGGTGGACCGCATAAATAGGCTTTGTGACCACTGCATTTCTGCTCAAAATAATCCGCCACTGCTTCATGTACATAGCCGTTAAAGCCAGTCCATTGATCTTCCGCCTGCGCGGCATTCAGCGCCGGAATATAACGAAAGTTCGGATAGTCCTTGACCAGCTGCTCAAACAGTTCGCGGTTATACAGTTCGCTTAAATCTCGCGCGCCCTGGAACAGGTAAATAATCCGGCTATCGCCCTGTTCCAGCAAGTCCAGAATCATGGATTGTGGGCTGGATAAACCTGAACCGCCGGCAATAAAGATTACATCCTGATCATCGGATTTACGTACAAAGAATTGTCCATACGGCCCGGACAATTGCAGTTCTTCACCCACACTCAGTTCCTCATGTACATAACGGGTGGCTGCACCGCCTTCGACCTTACGGATATGCAGTTCGATAATACCGGCTTCACTTGGCGCATTGGCAATCGAGAAAGCGCGCGTGCCCTCAACACCCGGAAACTGGATATTGATGTATTGCCCGGCCTGAAACTGCATTGGACGGTCAATCTGCAAACGCAGACCTTTAATAGTCGGTGACAGGTCTTTCATTTCCAGCACGGTGGCCTGATAATCTTCAACCAGATAGCCCATGAAATCTTCATCTTCATCGACATCGGCTTCAATAATCATGTCAGATTCCGGTTTGCAGCAGCAGGCCAGCACCTTGTTTTCTTCACGTTCAATATCCATTAAGGCAAACGGCGATGCCTCACCGACATCATAAAAACCGTCCGTAACCTGCACTTTGCAGGTGCCATGCCCGCAGGCAAAGGGTAACCATACGCCCTGACGTAAGGCGGCATCGAGAATGGTCTGGTCTTCTTCCACGTCAATGGTGGTGCCAATCGGTTCAATGGTAACTTGATAACTCATGCGCTTTCTCCTTAAACATGGGCATCCTGATAGCCTTTTAGTTCCGGGCTGATAAAACGCAGCAGGGATTTGTGGTCAAAGCCTAGCTCGGCCAGTGTTTTGGAAAAATCGGTCTGTAAAGGTTCATGGTTTAACACAAACTGCACCGTTGACCAGTCCAGCTGCTCAAAGTCGGGATGCTGATGAAAACCGGCCTGAATCTGCTGATCGATCAGATCCTGCAAGGTCTGCTGCGGTGACACCACAAAGGCATGAGCCGCACAATATAAGGTGTGATGATCCCAGCCAATATACAACAGCATGTTGTCGCCATAGTGATGCTGGGCATCGCGCGGTTCGAATTGATAATGGTCTTGAATTGCACGTACAGTCATGAGAAATCTCCTAATTCCTTGAGCGGGTCATTGGCAGCAATGACCCAATTCCATTTTTTATGCGGCGTCGCCTTTCCATTTTTTCCAGCGCTGCTGATCTGGCGAGCCTTCAATGTCCAGGTTGTCTGCACCGACATTGAAGTGATAATAATCACGCAGGATGCTCTCCAGATCTGGCCCGCCACAGTTGCCCTGTAAAATCTGGTTCACTGGCAGCCAGGCCTGAATATATTTTTCCGGTTCACGTTCAAAGATGTCGTGGCAGCCATCGGAACAGGTGTGATAACGCTCGCCCTGATAGATGCTGTCGCGATAACTGAACATGGTCGGGTCACCGCCCATTTCGGTAAAGGTCATTGGAATCTGGCAGACCTGACACAATTGCGGTAAACCGGCGCTATAGAAGCGTTTGCCTTCGGCTTCCATCTTGCGGGCCAGTTCCCAGCGTGGACGGTAATATTTGTCAAAGGTGTCCGAATATTTGGCCGACAACCAGTCCATTTCCTCATCGGTTGGAATCCAGGTGTGGAAACCGGCTGCATGACCAAAGTTATAAAAAATCCACCAGGCATGATGCGACACATGCTCTTTTTCTTTCTCAATCACTTCCGAGTATTTCGGCATACGGATGCCATAACGGCCCAGGTCTTTAAACAGTGCCCCGCCCGCTTCTTCAAAGTAGGTTTCCCAGGCTTCTTTCCAGGACATGACTTTATTTGGCAGCATGTAGTCCATCATCATGCCGACAATTGACAGTAAGCGTGTGCCGCGCCAGAACCATTTATCAATCCATTCCTGCACAATTGGCACGTTATCTTCATGCTGTTCCAGCAGGAATTTGACAATTTCCAGGCCCAGGGTCATGTGACGTGCTTCATCGGACTGGGCACTAAAACCAAAGGTCACGGTGGCCATATCACCGTTATAGGCCGCACCCGACATAAACGGCACAAATAGCAGGTTGGTCAGTACATATTCAAAGGCAAAGCTGATCACCAGCAGAAATTCAAATGGCCCGGCTGAACGCGCATCTTCAAAGAATGATTTAGGCACCGACAGATACCAGACCCGGTCATGCATATGCGCCCAGTCCTGAAAGCCATCAAAGAACTTGTTGTAATGGCTCATGGCATGAATCTGGGTCTGTACATGACGCAGCTCATCAATTGACTGCATTTGTGAGGCAATCCGCGCACCAATGCCACTGAACTGACGGCCGACATGGGCATAACCCTGATAAGCCTGATATTCCAGCGGGGTAACCGCAGTTAAAAACAGTTTGATCGCATTTAAATAACGTTCATTAGAGACATTCATCTGGCCATTGTTCTGCGCGAATGCATCAAAAATGGCGTAGAGTTTTTTCTCTTTTTCGGCCTGATATTTCCAGTAGGCATCCATGGTTAAACGGAACGGATCTTCCCATTTTGACCAGTCGGTAATTTTAATGCCTTCAAATTCTTCATACGGAAATGCGGCTTTACGGTCGGCATAGGAAAAATCCCAGTCCAGATCACGGTTCAGTATCCGGTAACGGTCTTTGGGATTCAGTTTTTTCTGTGCAGTTTTGGCTTGTGTATTCATCTTGATCATCCTGTTCAATTTTTCCAGTGCAGGCACTCAGGCCTTGGCATGTTGTCTGTTTAATTCCATTTCAGCTGGAAGCTGTCATCATCTTCCTCGACATTGCCGCCCAGGGTAATCATGTTGAGCTGTAATTCCTGAATGTTCCAATCCTGACCCAGTTTTTCCGACACGGTTTCAGCCCGTACAATCAGACCGGTTTCGCTTTCAATGCGGATCATGGCCGGCAAATACTGGATGCTGGCATCCGGGTTGTCCTGTTCAATCGCTTCGACGATATAGCGTGAGGTGTCGTTATCTTGCAGGGCTAAATAAACTTTTGAGCTCATGAGGCATCTCCTTATGCGGCTGAGGCGTGTTGAAGCTGTAAACCGGCTTTCTTGCAACGTTCCTGAATCAGGTTCATGGCGGATTCCACCGATGCACTGCCCAGTGCGAGCGTGGCCCAGCTGGAAAAGGCCTGTTCCACTTGGGACAGCAATTCTTCAATCCAGCCCTGAATCAGCTGCTGGTTATGTTCCGATTCTGCGACTGCAGTTTTAAACACACTGTCAGACCATTTACGTAAATCGTTCAGGCAGTCCTACATAAACTCGGTCAGCATGGCAATATCGCGTGCGCCCTGCTCGACCAGCCACTGATCCAACTCGCCATACACCAGCTGCTGCAACATGCTGTCGATCATCAGGTTTTGTAATAAAAACAGTTTGAACCAGTCCTGCTCGGTCAGGCTGACTTCACATAAACGGCGCAGCGGCTGCCAGACGGCATCTTCCATCCAGGCAGTTTTGGCGTGCTGCAAAGCCTCACCACGATTGCCATCGAGCAGTAAACCAATTCATGACAGATACTGCGCCATGCCCAAACGGTCCATCGCAGCAAAAATACAGGCCTGGGTAATGACCGTGCCATAGCCATAGACACTGCCCGACATCATGTGCAGGTTGGCAGTCTGCTCGACATAACGAAATGGCAGCAGGCACTGCATCAGTTTTTGCTGGACTGCCTCGGACAGGTTCGCCACCAGCTCACGCTTTTCAAAAAAGGCATAATTACTTTCGGCAATATCCTGCAAACGCGCGCGATGCTGCACATAGGCGCCATAATAAAACTGGCGCGGATCTTTAAAGGCATACCAGTCCTGCATCAGCAGTGCGGTATGGGTTGGATCGTTTAAGGTTTTTTCCGGTTTCCACAGCGGACGATAATGGAAATTGGTCGCCGCCTGCACATCAAAGCTGACTTCCTGATAACGTGTGGCCGGCTTGTTGCCAAAACGGCGTTCAATATAGGCATAGGTCTGGCGGATGGGTTCAACGCTGGACGTTTTAATTTCTAAAGTCATCATTATCTCCTTATCGACTTAAGACTGATCTTCTTGATCTGACAGATACTGTGTCGGGCGCACCATGCTCGGTTCTACGCCATAACGCCATTTATCTTCCTGGGCATCATTCCAGGCCTGCTGGGCGGCGCTCATTTCCACCACCTGATGCATGGCACAAAATTCCTGAAAAGCCTGCTGGGGCAGAACCAGCTCGACAAATAGCGTCGGGTCCTGAATGGCAAAATCAAATTCGACAAATTTGGCCTGTGGATAGCTTTGTTGCACAAAGTTGTTCTGAAGAGCTTCTTCGACAATATAATTTCCAAATGAAGAAGCCTACACACAAAATCTACCGCACAACCAATTGGCCCGCATATAACCGAGCTCTCATTAATCGTGGGAATATTGCCATTTGGTTCGATCCAAAAACACAATGGTATGCAGAACCTCAAGGCAAACAAGATCGAAGTCAAACCTACTCCGACATAGCGATTCAATGCTGTTTGATGATCAAATCTCTATTTAGACTCACTTTACGCATGGTTACTGGTTTTGTTCAAAGCTTAATTAAACTTTGCGGATTAGATTGGACAGCACCAGACTTCACGACGCTTTGTAGAAGACAAAAGTATATTGATATTCAAATTAGCTACCAGAAAAGTTGTGATGGGTTACACCTACTCGTCGACTCTACGGGTTTAAAATTTTTAGGTGAAGGCGAATGGAAGCGTAAGAAGCATCAGCCTGAATACCGTCGGCAATGGCGTAAACTGCATATTGGTATAGATGCTGAAACACTGCAAATACGTGCCGTTCAGCTTACGACAAATAATGTCAGTGATTCACAAGTACTTGGTGATTTACTCGATCAGATTCCTCAAGATGAGCATATTGACTCCGTTTATACCGATGGTGCTTATGACACAAAGCGGTGTCGCCAGTTGATCACAGATCGAAATGCCCATGCGATTATTCCACCCAGAAAAAATGCGAAGCCTTGGAAAGGTACAAAAGTTCATTCGCTAGAGCGATTCGCTAGAGCGAAATGAATTACTTCGCACTGTTAAACGTTTAGGCAGGACACTATGGAAAAAATGGTCGGGCTACCATCAGCGAAGTCTGGTAGAAACCAAGATGCACTGCATCAAATTATTAGGCGATAAGCTCAGTGCCCGGAATTTTGATAGCCAAGTCAACGAGATGCATGCACGTGTGGCCATCTTAAATAAGTTTACGGAGCTCGGCCGACCTCACACCCAAGTTGTCACTTAAATTTAAACAACTTAGGAAAGCTCTATCTTTAAAATCTTTATGCAACAAAGCCCCTATTTACATAAAAAACAGTTGAGTAAAACGCCCCGGCATCTCGGGGCGTTTTGCACTGTGTAATCATGATTTTTATGGCGGCTTTAAAAGCAAAATCAGCTTTCCAGTATTTTTAAACTGAGTCGCATCAGTTGCAAAGCCAGCTGTTTACGCTCATCCAGGCCGTTCCACAAGGTATCTTGACCCAAAATAGAATAATGCCCCTCGCCACACTTAATCTTTAGATCCTGCTCTGCATCCTGCAGCCACTGTTTACTCTGATAATATTCCTGCAACTGTGACCAGAGCTGCTCTGCTTGCTGTAATTGCTGCTGGGTCTGCTCCAGCTGCTCCATCAAGTTACGCCATTGTTCATATTTCTGCTGCAGCAATTGAGGATCGAATTTCATCATAGCGTCCTGTGTTGTCTTTCTTCTTTTGAGTGTAAAGGATGCAATGCTGAGGATGAATGGTGGTTATGTCACTGGGCAGTCTATAGTTTAATAATGTTTGACGTGCTCAACATCTGGCCAAGTTTATCTGCCGAAATACCGCAAACGAAGATATTGATTAATCCAACCAGAATCAATATGCATAAAAAAAGCCCTGACAGTGTCAGGGCTTTTTGAATTTGGCGGAAGCGGTGAGATTCGAACTCACGGAGGACTCACACCCTCGTCGGTTTTCAAGACCGGTGCATTAAACCGCTCTGCCACGCTTCCATGTGCGCCATAATACGAAGCTTTTTTCCATCTGACAAGTAAAAATTACATTCAAGTGACTCAAATGAATATTGTTTCATCAAATGTTTAAAGTTTGGCAGCCAATTCAGCACCTTCGCGAATGGCGCGCTTGGCATCCAGTTCCGCTGCCAGTTTTGCCCCGCCAATAATGTGATACTGCGCCAAAGTCTGTTGGCCATTTTCCGGCATAATCTCTTTGACCGATTCCTGCCCGGCACAGACCACCACAGTATCGACCCGCAATAACTGGTCATGGCCATCCATTTCTACCCACAAGCCTTCATCACCAATGGCTTTATATTGCACCCCGCGCAACATGCGTACGCCGTGCTTTTTCAGTTGTGCACGATGCACCCAGCCGGTGGTTTTACCCAGCCCGGCACCCAATGGCGTGGTTTTACGCTGCAATAAATAAATTTCACGGACCGGGGGATGAATTTTCGGTGCCTGCATACCACCTTCAGACACATAGTGCGGATTTAAATCGACGCCCCACTCACGTTTCCAGTCTTCCACAGGTTGCGGCTGTGGCTGCTGCTCCGGTTTTAATAAAAACTCGGACACATCAAAGCCAATGCCGCCGGCGCCAATTACCGCCACTTTATGACCGACAGGCGCGCCATTGAGTACTTCGGCATAAGACAGAACTTGCGGTAAATCACTGCCCGGAATGTTGAGTGCACGCGGCACCACGCCAGTGGCAACAATCACCTCATCAAAGCCTTCACGTTCCAGCTGCTCGCGGTTGACTTTGGTATTCAGGCGTACATCTACGCCGGTTTTTTCCAGTTGCACCTTAAAATAGCGGATGGTTTCGTGGAATTCCTCTTTGCCCGGAATCACCTTGGCCAGATTAAACTGCCCGCCGACATCGGCATTGGCTTCAAATAATGTCACCTGATGACCACGGCCTGCAGCCACCGTTGCAGCAGACATACCAGCGACTCCACCACCCACCACGGCAATCCGTTTTGGCTGCTTGGTTTTGACATAGACCAGTTCGGTTTCATAAGCAGCACGCGGATTGACCAGACAGGTCGCACGCTGGTTTTTAAAGGTATGATCCAGACAGGCCTGATTACAGGCAATACAGGTATTGATTTCATCGACCCGGTTGGTGGCCGTTTTATTGACCCAGAAAGCATCGGCCAGTAAAGGACGCGCCATCTGAATCATGTCGGCTTTGCCGGCTGCCAGAATTTCTTCGGCCGTATCTGGCATATTAATCCGGTTAGAAGCAATCACCGGAATCGATACCTGCTGTTTCACGGCTGCGGTATAATCGACAAACGCCGCGCGCGGCACCGAAGTGACAATGGTCGGAATACGCGCTTCATGCCAGCCAATACCGGTATTGAGTAAAGTCACACCGGCCTGTTCCAGCGCTTTAGCTACCGTGATGACTTCATCCATGGTGTTGCCATCATGTACCAGATCCAGCATCGACAGACGGAAGCAGATAATAAATTTATCGCCAATTTCTGCGCGAATGGCTTTGACAATTTCCACAGCAAAGCGCATCCGGTTTTCAATCGGGCCACCCCAGCGGTCATTGCGCTGATTGACATGACGGCTTAAAAACTGGTTTAGCAAATAACCTTCAGAGCCCATGATTTCCACGCCATCATAACCGGCTTTTTTGGCCAGACTGGCGGTTTTCACATAGTCCTGAATGGTGTTTAAAATCTGTTTATCGCTGAGCTGGCGCGGTTTAAACGGTGAAATTGGCGATTTAATCGGGCTGGCCGACACCACAAAAGGCTGATAGCCATAACGGCCAGCATGCAGAATCTGCAACAGGATTTTGGCGCCATGCTTATGTACCGCGTGGGTCACCAGTCGATGCGGTGCAATATCACCCAAGGTATTCATGGTGCCGCCGGCCGGTAATAACCAGCCCTGACGGTTCGGTGAAATTCCGCCCGTAATAATCAGGCCAACGCCACCTTTGGCACGCTCACCAAAATAGGCCGCCAGTTTCGGATAATTATAAAAGCGGTCTTCCAGACCGGTATGCATGGACCCCATCACCACCCGGTTTTTCAGGGTAGTAAAACCTAAATGTAATGGACTGAGCAGATGTGCATAGCTTGTTGTCATCATGTATTCCTGTACGCTGGCTTTGCAACTTGTTGCATAATACTGTAGCGATTTTTTATTATTTGTTTATGGCATTTTCAAAAAATTATCATGACAAACTGCCAATGTCAGTTCTGCCACTGCTTGCTGCTGCTTTTCCACAGCGCAATTGCACCTAGCACCGTGCCAATTGGAAAGCTTAATAACATCAGCACCGCCAGAATACGCGACAGCGTACGTCCTTCACCATTGCCCCGTTTCACTTTCAAACAGGCGCTGATATTCAGATAAATCAACAGCAGCATCAAGGCCATCACAATTACTAAATTGACTGTGGCAATACTGCGCTGCTGATATTCCAGATACAGGAACACCACCGCACTAAAACTGAGTAAACCGGCATAAATACCATGAACCAGCCCCAGGGTTTCATTACGGTTATTGTTGGAGATCAATGGGGGCGGTGTGACATTCGGCTGCATCGGCATTTCCTCTCTATGGTTATGAATTGTTCTATCATACTCAAGCCAGGAATGGGCTGCTGTGGCCGAAAATAAACTGAAACCGATGAAAAAAGTCTAACTTTTTTCAGAAAGCAAATTTTTCAGAAAACATCGTTTCGGAAAAGTGCTACAATAGCGCCATTTTCGAATTCTCCTTGGCCACCATTTTGGTTGCCTATATTCATAAGTTAGGACTCGCAATGACTGATAATGCAACGATCTTGCAAAGCGTACCAGTAGGCAAAAAAGTGGGTATCGCCTTCTCTGGTGGTCTAGATACTTCTGCTGCTTTATTGTGGATGAAACAAAAAGGCGCTGAACCTTATGCCTACACAGCAAACTTGGGTCAGCCAGATGAAGATGATTACGATGCTATTCCGAAGAAAGCAGAAGCCTATGGCGCCGTAAAAGCACGCTTAATCGACTGCCGTTTACAGCTTGCACTTGAAGGTATTGCTGCAATTCAGTGTGGCGCGTTCCACATTTCAACAGGTGGTGTGCCTTACTTCAACACCACACCACTAGGCCGTGCAGTTACCGGGACCATGCTGGTTACTGCCATGAAAGAAGATGACGTGAACATCTGGGGTGATGGTTCAACCTATAAAGGTAACGACATCGAGCGTTTCTACCGTTACGGCTTACTGACCAACCCGGCGCTCAAAATTTACAAGCCGTGGTTAGACCAGACCTTTATTGATGAGCTAGGCGGCCGTGCAGAAATGTCACAGTTCCTGATCGACAACGGCTTCGACTATAAAATGTCAAAAGAAAAAGCCTACTCGACTGACTCGAACATGCTGGGTGCAACGCACGAAGCCAAAGATCTGGAATACCTGAATGCCGGTATCAAGATTGTTGAGCCAATCATGGGCGTTGCGTTCTGGAAAGATGACGTTGAAATTGCACCTGAAGAAGTTTCAATTACCTTTGAAGAAGGTTTCCCGGTTGCACTGAATGGCCGTCGTATCGAAGATCCGGTAGAGTTCATTCTGGAAGCCAACCGCATTGGTGGCCGTCACGGTCTGGGGATGTCGGATCAGATCGAAAACCGTATCATTGAAGCGAAATCTCGTGGTATTTACGAGGCTCCGGGTATGGCGCTGCTGCACATCGCTTACGAGCGTTTAGTGACAGGTATTCATAACGAAGACACCATCGAACAATACCGTATTAACGGTTTACGTTTAGGCCGTTTACTGTATCAAGGCCGCTGGTTCGATTCTCAAGCACTGATGCTGCGTGAAACTGCACAGCGTTGGGTTGCAAAAGCCATTACTGGTACAGTAACTTTAGAACTGCGTCGTGGTAATGACTACACGATTATGAACACTGAATCTGAAAACCTCACCTATGAAGCTGAGCGTTTGACCATGGAAAAAGGTGATTCAATGTTCACGCCAATGGATCGTATTGGTCAGTTAACCATGCGTAACCTGGACATTACCGATACCCGTCAAAAACTTGGCATTTATACCGGTGCCGGTTTACTGGCCGTGGGTACAGGTTCTGCTGTTCCACAATTAAAAGACAAGAAATAAGTTGTCTCTATGAAAAAACCGCCTTCGTGATCTGATCCCAATAAGTTGGACGGTTTGATTAAGCAGCTTTTAAGGACTGAGTTCTGTATTC